>PJTQ01000107.1_pt1 | contig 138126 bp, 134 predicted proteins | sample 1512231 | NCBI WGS metagenome assembly PJTQ01 (sample SAMN08177688, study PRJNA422409) | Soil metagenome, whole genome shotgun sequencing project. | isolation source: Soil (3) enriched on wood chips | place: USA: Madison | collected 2015-01-15 | reverse complement strand
CGTTTCATTTGAAACACTACCTACCCACCATCGTCACCACCGGGCTTGTCCCGGTGGTCCATGCCTCCGCGAGATGGATTGCCGGGACAAGCCCGGCAATGACGACAAAACTTATGTCGAGACGGGGTGTTTCAGAGCGTGTGTGAAACGCTCTAAACCAGCGCGTCCACCAGATCCCACAGCCGCTCCCGTCCCAGGATCAGCAAATAGGGCGTTGCATCTTTCGGCACGATCTCGACGCGACCGCCGGTGCCTTCGTTTGACGTGCCCAATCGCCCGGCAGGATCGAGCAGCAGATCGTTCATGGGGTAGAACAGACCCGCGGTGCGCTCGAACACTATCGGCACAAAGGGATGCACGGAAATGCGCTCTTTGGGCGCTGCGTCAAACGCGAACGGCCCTGATATTGCGAGCGCCACATCCACCTCGTCGACCAGAATGACGCGCCGCCTTGTGGCCACTTCATGCAGGGCGCTGAGCGCCGCCAAAGTATGGTCGAGCCGCTTGCCGGTCATGCCCAGGGCCAGCGTCACCGGGGCGCTGGTGGTGTAGAGCGCCTTCTGGAAATCGGTGGTGATCTGTTCGGGAATGTGCAGCACCTGTGTGCGCTTTTCCCAGCCCTCGCGGTCGGTCAGCGAGTCGAGGTCGCCGATGATTGCCTTGGGCGTCAGGCCTGCCGCATCGAGCGAATCGGCGCCGCCATCGGCGGCGATCAGCACGACATTGCGCGCCGCCAGATCGCGCAGCAAGGCGGGCTCGACGCTGCCGCCGCCAACAATGGCCATTGGCGTTTCGTAGTTCAGCAGGGCGGTTTTGCCGCTTTCAGGAAAGGGGGATTGCACTTGGGGAAGTCTCTCAATATGGTCCGCATCGTCTCGCTGGGGTGTTCCGGTTGCTGCCGGAGCTGAGAGTTACCCATAGAACCTGAACCAGGTCATGCTGGCGGAGGAAGTTCGAGATGGCAAGGGCGCATCTCTGCGCGCCCTCTCCATTGACACATCCCTTCACACATGACCGCAATTGAATGAAGGGATGACCGATATGGTCAAGTTCACCTCCATCGCGCTTGCGGTCCTTCTTGCCGGAACTTCCGGCATCGCGCTCGCGCAGGATAAGCCCAATCTCACTATCTATACCTATGATGGCTTCGCCTCCGAATGGGGCCCGGGTGTGCCGCTCAAGCAGGCGTTTGAAGAAACCTGCGACTGCACCGTGACTTTCGTGGGCGCAGACAGCTCCATCGGCACGCTGCGCCGCGTGCAGCTTGAAGGCGACAGCACTGAAGCCGATATCCTGCTCGGTCTTGATACCGCCATTGCTGGAGAAGCACGCGCCACCGGGCTTTTTGCCGATCATGGCCTGTCGCTGACCGATCTGGCCCTGCCCGAGCCGTGGAGTGATGCGCAATTCGTGCCCTTCGATTACTCGCACTTTGCTTTCATGCATGACACCGACACCATGGCCGTGCCGCCAACCTCGTTTGAAGAGCTGATCGCGCTGCCCGATAGCGTCAAGATCGCCATTCAGGATCCGCGTTCGGCCACGCCGGGTCTGGGCCTGCTGCTCTGGGTCAAGGCTGCCTATGGGGATCGTGCGCCCGAAATCTGGGCCGGGCTCAAGCCGAAAATCCTCACCATTACCCGCGAATGGAGCGAAAGCTATTCGCTGTTCCTCGAAGGCGAGGCCGATATGGTGCTCTCCTACACCACGTCCCCCGCCTACCATATTTATGATGAGGACGATCACAGCATCAAAGCGGCGCTGTTCAGCGAAGGACATTTCCCGCAGATCGAAGTGGCGGGGATTTTGAAATCCTCCGACCAGCAGGATCTGGCGCGCGATTTCCTCGCCTTCCTCGCTTCGGCGGATGGGCAGCAATTCATTCCAACCACCAATTGGATGTTCCCGGTTGTCGATCTCGGCGACCAGCTTGATCCGGCCTTTGCCGGCCTGCCGCAGCCCGAAAAGACGCTGACGCTGCCAGAAGACGAGATTATCGCCAATTCGGCCGCCTGGATCGATGAAATGCTGGCGGCGGTTCAGTAGGCAGCAAGATCAATGCGAACGCGATGCGGCACCCTCCCCCTTGCGGGGAGGGATGGGGTGGGGGGTGAGAGCCGCGATGCATGTGGCTCCCCCACCCCATCCCTGCCTCCCCCGTCAAGGGGGAGGTGCCGTTCCGTGATTGCCGACGCATAGGGAGCAACCATGCTGACCCTTCCCCACCGCCCGATCCGCATTGCCATTGCCTCGGCGCTGTCGCTCGCCATTGCCGGGCTGATTGCCGCTGTGCTCTGGGCCATTCTTGCCGCCGCCACGGATGCGGGCGGTCATTCGCGCGTCGATATTGCGCATCTGCTGCGCATGACCTCCATTCAGGCGGGGCTCACCACTGTTCTGTCCCTGCTCGTCGGCATGGCGCTGGCATGGTCGCTCAACCGCCTGCGTTTCCTCGGGCGTGATCTGGTTGTCGGCCTTTTCGCTGCCGCCATCGTCACGCCGGGCATGGTGGTGGCCTTTGGGCTCTTGTCCATCTGGGGCCGCAATGGCTGGATCAATCAGATCAGTCAGAGCCTGTTCGGCGTGACCTTCGATAGTCCGGCCTATGGTCTGTCGGGCATTCTGTTGGCCCATGTCATTCTCGACGGTGCCTTTGCCGCGCGCATCCTGCTTGCCCGGCTCGACGCCATTCCGGCCAACAGGCTCAAGGTCGGGCAGTCGCTGGCGCTCTCCGCCGCGCAGCGCTTTCGGCTGATCGACTGGCCCGCCATGGCCGGTTCGCTGCCGGGCCTTGGCGCCATCATCTTTCTTCTGGCCTTTACCAGCTTTCCAATCGTCCTCCTGTTGGGCGGTGGTCCGGCCAATCAGACGCTGGAAGTGGCGATTTTTTCGGCGGTGCGGCTCGATTTCGATCTGACCGGCGCGGTGCGGTTGGCGCTGACCCAGATCGGGGTCTGTGCGCTCGTTATCTTCATGGCGTCGGCCTTTACGCCGCCACCTGCTGCACTGGGGCGATCAACGCAACCGACATGGCGGGATGGCGCCGGCGCGGCAGTGCTGCAATGGGCCGTGCTGGTCATCGCCATGCTCGGTTTTGCCCTGCCGCTGCTCTCGGTGCTTTATGATGGCATTGTCGGCGGCTTTGGTCGGGTGCTGGCGCAGGCAAATTTCTGGCGCGCTACCGCCACCTCTATCGGGATCGGCACTGCCTCGGCGCTCCTCACACTGGTGCTGGCGCTCGCCCTCGCCATGGGGCGCAGCGCGGCCGCCAATCGTGTCGCGCGGACGGTGCTGGGCATTCCCGCTTTTGCCTATCTCGCCGTGCCTGCCGTGGTGCTGTCGCTGGGCTTTTTCCTGCTGGTGCGTAGTTTTGGCGTGCCGACTGGCCTTGCCGCACCATTCGTCGTGGTCAGCGCTAACAGTCTGCTGGCATTACCCTTCGCCATGGCGACACTAGGACCACCGCTGGATGCAATCGTGCGCACGCGCGGCAAGCTGATCCGCTCGCTCGGATTGAGCGGCTCGATGCAGTTCCTGCGCATCGAATATCCACTGCTGGGGCGCGATATCGGCCTGATGCTGGCGCTGAGTTTCTGCTTCTCCCTCGGGGATTTAGGTGTCATCGCCCTGTTCGGCACGCAGGATTTCCAGACCCTGCCGCTGATGATGTACCGGGCGCTCGGCTCCTATCGAAACAATGACGCCGCCGCCATTGCCGCCATTCTGTTGATCGGTACGATCCTCGCCTTCATCTTCCTGCCGCGTCTCATCGAAAGGCTCGCCCATGCTGGTCGCCGATAATCTTACCTTCGCTTATCCGGGGCAGGGCGAATATCACTTTTCGCTTGAAGCAAGTGCCGGAGAAGTCACGGCAATTTCCGGCGCGAGCGGGTCGGGGAAGTCGACCTTGCTCGATCTTCTGGCTGGTTTCCTGAGGCCAAGCGCCGGTCACCTGATGCTTGATGGGGCGGATCTTTTGCCGCTCATGCCCGAGACGAGACCGGTGTCATTGCTGTTGCAGGCGGACAACCTCTTCGACCATCTGAGCGCGGCGGACAATGCGGCTTTGGGCCTGCCGAAGGGGATGGGAAAAAGCATTGGCTCAGAAAAGGTTAGCACGGCGCTGACCGAGGTCGAATTGTCCGGTTTTGCAACCAAACCTGCCTCGACCCTCTCCGGTGGACAAAAGCAGCGGGTGGCGCTGGCCCGCACATTACTACGCAATCGCCCGGTGCTTTTGCTGGACGAGCCGTTTTCGGCGCTGGACGATGAAACCCGCAAGACCACAAGGGATCTGGTGGCCCGGTTGACCCGCCAGCATGGCTGGCACACGATCCTGGTCAGCCATCACGCAGACGATATCGCGGCGCTGGCGACAAGGCATTACCGGCTTTCAGAAGGGCAATTGGAGCGCGTTTGACGCGCTCCTTTTCTATTGAGCCCAGGCGGCCAGCGCCTTGTCGAACAGCACCTGCGCCTCTTCATCCTTTTCCAGCGTCAGGATGGCATTGCGGCCCGTGCCATAGATGACGGCCAGGTCAATCCAGCGACGGCTGCGCAGCAGGTCGGAATTGGTGGCGACATCATTTGGCGAAGCGCTGAGGGCAAAGAGGAAAGAATTGCCAACCACGCGCGCCGCAGCGCCGCTCAACGCGGTTCCGGGTACCAGTTCCTCGTTCTTCAGCAGCACACCGGCCAGGGTCGCAATGGAGCCGCCCATGAACGTATCGGGCACCCTGAAGGTGATTTCCATCAAATGGCTGGCTGGTAGGATCGGGTCGCTGTTCTTGCGGATGGTGAGCGTCACGTCGAGATTGCGCGCCGGAATACTGGCGCGGGCAATCAGGGTCGGCAGGCCGATATCGTCGACGCCTTCGCTCCAGTCCACCGTCCCCGAGAAGGGCACAGCGCCGCTGCGGCCATCCGAGGAGGCTTCGAGCAGCAGCGACTGATTGCCCGCCAGATTGAGCGGGTCGACGCTGGCGGCAGGGTTGGGAGCCGCTGAAATCGAGGTGTCCTGACCCGACAGGCGCTCTTCGGTCTTGACCTCGTCATTGCTGATCGAGGGCAGAACCGTCTCATTGCCGGTTGGGGTCACCGGTTCGGGTGTCGGCTCCAGCCGGTCATCGGCTTCGAGCGCCGAGGTGGGCTCGGAAGCATTGTTGGTGGCCGTATTGCCCGGGCCGGCCGCGCCTTCATTATCGCCGCCCGGATTGGCGGTTTCAGCGTCCAGCGTCGGCAGACTGGTCTGCGAATCACTGGTCTGGGCTGGCTCGGTAATTGCTGTCTGGGTACGACCAAACATCTGGTCGAGATCGACATAGCCCTCGCGCCATGCCCAGAAGCCTGCACCACCGACACCGGCGAGAAGCAGGGCAAAGACGATGAGGAAAATGGTGAGGCCTGGACCTGAACGGGTTTCGGTCTCGGCGGCGGCGAAACCGGACTCGTCGTCGCTCCGCATTGCATCTGTCTGATGCGGAATGGTTTCGGCGGCAATGGCGGGCTGGGTAAAGTCGCCGCGCGCTTCCCGATCCAGCGTTTCGATGGCGCGTTCGATCGCGCCTTCCGCCTCTTTGGTCTCGCTGCCTTCAACGTCCACTTCGACAATGCTGGACAGTGCAGGTTCGACCGTCAGGGGCGGATCGATCAGGACGGGTTCGCTGGGTTTTTGTGCCGCAAGGATCGCGCCGGACAGGCCGGGCTCGATGCGCGGCGCCGCTGTAGCAGCGCCGAAGGCTGTCGGGCCGCTGGTTTCACGACGCGGATTGAAGAATGAAGGGCGCGGAGAGACAGGCTCGGGCGCAGTTTTTTCAATGATTGCCGGTTTTTCAGGCTCGGCCGGTGCAGGCGCTGACGGCACTTCGGAGACCATGCTGACCTGTGCGCCGGAGGTCTCTGCAGCCTCGGCAATGATCTCTTCGATCGATTTTTGCGGTTTTGGCGCCTCAGGTTCGGGCGCGGCAGGCACCGGAGCGGGCGGAGCTTCCTCAACCGGCTCGGGCGGCTGGATCGGCTCAGGCGCGGGTTCAGGCTTTTCGCTCTCAGCCGGCTTTTCGGAAACGACCGGAGCGGGGGCGGGAGCTGGCTCCGGCTTGGGCGCTATTGGTTTGGGCGCGGCAAAGGTCGGCCTTGCGGCCTGATGGTTGTCGCGTCCCAGATTGATAATGGCTTCGCTGGCTTCCTGCTCGACCTGGCGGATGCAGTCTTCGAGCTGGAGGCGATGTTGAGTGATGTCGCGGGCCGGCAATGGAGGTTGGATGGCGCGCAATTGCCCCACAAGGGCCGCGCGCGCCTTCTCATAAACTGCGCGACGCGCAGCCCCGTTATTCTCGGGCAGCGCCGAGATTGCCCGACGCAGCAGCTCCTTGTAATCCGCCATTGGCTACTTGGTACTCACTCTGACAGCGCAGTCTTTTAACAAAAATTATCAGTCTTGGAATGGGTCAACCACCAGGATCGTGTCTGCCCGCTCAGGAGAAGTGGATAACAGGGCGACAGGTGCCCCGATCAGCTCTTCGATATAGCGGACATATTTGACCGCCTGCGCTGGAAGTTCGGCCCAGGACCGCGCGCCTGCAGTGGTTTCCGACCAGCCTTCAAGCGTTTCATAGATCGGCTTAACGCGGGCCTGTGCTCCCATTGAGGCTGGCAAATAATCAATCCGTGATCCGTCCAGCTCATAGCCGACGCAGACCTTGATTTCCTTGAGGCCGTCGAGAACGTCGAGCTTGGTCAGCGCGATGCCGGTAATGCCGGAGGTCTTGACGGTCTGGCGCACCAGAACCGCGTCGAACCAGCCACAGCGGCGCGGGCGGCCGGTATTGACGCCGACTTCTTTGCCGACGACTGCCAGATGCTTGCCGATCTCGTCATCGAGCTCGCAGGGGAAGGGACCTTCGCCGACGCGTGTCGTATAGGCCTTGGTGATGCCCAGCACATAGCCGATGGCGGTGGGGCCAAGGCCCGAACCGGCCGCAGCCTGCCCCGCAACGGTGTTGGAGGAGGTGACGAAAGGATAGGTGCCGTGGTCATTGTCGAGCAGCGCGCCTTGCGCGCCTTCAAACAGGATGCGGGCACCGGCCTTGCGCTTGTCTTCGAGCACGCGCCAGACCTGATCCATGAAGGGCAGGATTTCGCCTGCAATCGAGGTCAGCTCTTCATGAATGGTATCGGCCGAGATTTCGGCCAGGCCCATGCCGCGACGCAGCGCATTATGGTGGGTCAGCAGCCGTTCGATCTTGGGCATGAGCGTTTCGGGCTCGGAAAGATCGACCAGACGGATGGCGCGACGGCCAACCTTGTCTTCATAGGCCGGGCCGATGCCGCGACGGGTCGTGCCGATCTTGAGACCGGAATTGGCGTCTTCGCGGATGCCGTCCAGTTCGCGGTGCAGCGAGAGAATCAGCGGCGCATTGTCGGCAATCCGCAGCACTTCGGGGGTGATCTTCACGCCCTGACCGCGCAGCTTGGCCATTTCCTCGACGAAATGGTGCGGGTCAACGACCACGCCATTGCCGATGACAGAGAGCTTGCCCTGCACGAGGCCGGAGGGCAGCAGCGCCAGCTTGTAGCTTACGCCATCGATAACCAGCGTATGGCCGGCATTGTGACCGCCATGGAAGCGCACGACGACGTCGGCGCGCTCCGAAAGCCAATCCACGATCTTGCCCTTGCCCTCGTCGCCCCATTGTGAGCCGACGACAACCACATTCGCCATAATCCAGTCTTCCCCAAGAAACGCGTCAATGGACTCTGCATTGCGCAAGGCCCTTTTCTGATTGGACGTTCGTGCCTTCGGCCACCTTTGTCTGATTTGATTGTGGCCGAATAACTGATAAGTCCGATTGTCCTTACATCACCAAGACGCAGATGACAAAGCCGCAGGCGAGCCAAAATAGCGGCATATTCACCCGCATTCTCGATCAGCCCTATCTGCTTCTGGTGCTGGCCCCGCTGTTCTGGGGCGGCAACGTTGTGGCCGCCAAGCTGGTGGTGGGTGAAATCGACCCTTTTCTATTGCTGGCCAGCCGTTGCGTGTTGGCGACCTTGTTCATCTTCCCCTTCGCCTTTCGGCATCTCAGAGGCGATTGGGACATGGTGCGCAGACATTGGCTGATTCTGATGGCCTTTGGCGCAGTGGGCTATGCCCTCTTCAATGTGTTGCTCTATATCGGCTTGCAGACGACCAGCGGGGTCAACGCCGCCATCGTGCAGGCGGCCTTGCCGATGATGATTCTGGGCGCCAATTTCATCGTCTTCAGGGTGCAGGTGCGCTGGATGCAGATCGCAGGCGTATTGCTGGCGATTTTCGGCGTCATCTACACCACGACCCATGGCGATCTCGCCCGGCTGCTGAGGCTCGACGTCAATATCGGGGATGGTTTCATCATTCTCGCCTGTCTGGCCTATACCGGCTATACGCTGGCTTTGCGCTTTCGGCCCAAAATGCATGTCATGAGCTTCATGGCTGTGTCATTTACCGGCGCGGCCATTACCGGATTGGTGATGCTGGCGCTGTTTGGGGGCGGGCTCGGGCAGGTGGCGACGCTGGGAGACGCTTCGTTCACTGTCTGGCTCGTGATTGCCTATGTGGCGATATTCCCCTCGATGTTCAGCCAGGTGGCTTACGCGCGCGGTGTCGAACTGGTCGGTGCCAATCGCGCTGCCCCCAGCCATAATCTCATTCCGGTGTTCGGCACGCTGGGATCGGTGCTGATCCTGGGTGAAAGCCTGCATGCCTATCATTTTCTCGCCGCTGCTATCATCGTCAGCGGCATCGTGCTGGCAGAGTGGGCGGCGCGGCGGCGGACGTGATCAAACAGGCCCCCAAAGACCTACAAGTCGCCCGCCTGAATAGATGGCAATGATAAGGCTGATGCCGATCAGGCTGAGTTTATAGACGAGGCTTATATAGAATTGAGCGGCGTGCTTATCGCGCTCGATCACGGACGGACCGCGCATAAGAAAGCGACCTCTGCGCAAACCCTCGATAGTTTCCCAGAGGAGCCAGCCCGCGAGGAGGAGTGAAAAGAGCAGTCCGAGCAGTGCGGCGATTGCATTGGCGCTCATGCATCCATCCAACAAAAAGGCCAGCGTGCTGGCGCTGGCCTTTTCTATAGCAGAAGCACTTACGGCCTAGAAGCGCAGGGCCTTTGCCTGCTTTACGCCTTCCAGAGCGGCTATTTCAGCCAGTTGGGGTTCGGTCAGCGTGCCGTCGATGGAGACGAGTGCGATGGCGTCGCCACCCACTTCGGCACGACCGAGATTGAAGTTGGCGATATTGATGCCGAGCGTGCCGAGCAGGGTGCCGAGACGACCGATATGGCCGGGCTTGTCTTCATTGGTGACATAGAGCATGGCCGGAGCCAGTTCGGCTTCCATGTTGATGTCCTTGACCTGAATGATGCGCGGCTTGCCATTGGCGAACAGGGTTCCGGCAATGCCCCGGGTCTGGCGCTCGGTGGTCACGGTCAGGCGGATATAGCCTTCATAGGCGGCCTGACGGTCGCGGGTGGTGGTTTCCACATTAATGCCACGATCCTTGGCGATCTGGGGGGCCGAAACCATGTTGATATCGCCCAGCGACGGCTTGAGCACGCCATTGATGGCGGCGGCGATCATCGGGCGAATGTTGAGGCTGGCAGGGGTGCCCTCAAACTCGATCTTGATGCCGCTGATGGCGGTTTCGGTGAGCTGGCCGGCAAAGGAACCAAGAGCTTCGGCAAGCTTGACCCATGGGGTGATGATCGGCGCTTCTTCAGCCGAAATCGACGGGAAGTTCAGCGCATTGGTGATTTCCCCGGTCATCAGATAGGCCGAAATCTGTTCGGCGACCTGAAGCGCGACGTTTTCCTGGGCTTCGGTGGTCGACGCGCCGAGGTGGGGGGTGCAGATGACGTTGGGCAACTCGAACAGCGGATTGCTCTCTGCGGGTTCGACAAGGAACACGTCGAGCGCCGCACCGGCCACCTGACCCGACTTGAGGGCATCGTAGAGTGCGCTTTCATCGATCAGGCCACCACGGGCACAATTGACGATGCGAACACCCTTCTTGGTCTTGGCCAGATTTTCCGCATTGAGAATATTGCGGGTGGCATCGATCAGCGGGGTGTGGAGGGTGATGAAATCGGCGCGGGCGAGCAGATCGTCCAGTTCCACCTTTTCAATGCCGAGGGTCTGGGCGCGTTCAGGGGTCAGGAACGGGTCGAAGGCGACGACCTTCATCTTGAGGCCGATGGCGCGGTCGGCGACGATGGAGCCGATATTGCCGGCGCCGATCAGGCCGAGCACCTTGTTGGTGACTTCCACGCCCATGAAGCGGTTCTTTTCCCACTTGCTGGCGCGGGTCGAGGCATCGGCTTCGGGTAGCTGGCGGGCCAGGGCGAACATCATGGCGATGGCGTGTTCGGCAGTGGTGATCGAATTACCGAAGGGCGTGTTCATCACGATGATGCCCTTCTTGGTCGCAGCGGGAATGTCGACATTGTCGACACCGATACCGGCGCGGCCGATGACCTTGAGATTGGTTGCGGCAGCGATCACCTTCTCGGTCACCTTGGTGGCCGAGCGGATGGCGAGACCATCATATTGCCCGATGACTTCGAGCAGTTTTTCCTTGTCCTTGCCGAGATCGGGCAGGTAGTCGACCTCGACGCCATTATCCTTGAAAATCTGAACGGCGGTGGGGCTGAGCTTATCCGAAACGAGAACTTTTGGCATTTTGGGGTGTGTCCCTGAAATCTGATGAGTGGGGTTAGAACCCCCACCTGACCTCTCCCTGAAGAAGGGGGAGGAACGGCTCCGAGTTTGGCGCAAAAGGTGAGGTCAACTCGATCAGCCCCTCCCCCTATCAGGGGGAGGATGGGTGGGGGCCTTCAGAACTTAGGCAGCGGCCTTGAGTGCGGCTTTTTCTTCGGCAAAGGCCCAGTCGAGCCATGGTGTCAGCTTGGCTAGATCATCGGCTTCCACTGTCGAGCCAGCCCAGATGCGCAGGCCTGCCGGAGCGTCCTTGTAGGAGCCGAAATCATAAGCGACGCCCAGCTTGTCGAGACGGGCGACCACGGCCTTGGCGAAAGCGGCCTGCGCATCTGCATCGAGCGCGGTGATGGCCGGATCGACAATGGATAGGCAAACCGAGGTGTTCGAGCGCTGATCTGCATTTTTGGCGAGGAAGGCGACCCAGTCGGTCTTTTCCACCCAATCGGCCAGCACCTTGAAATTGGCGTCGGCGCGGGCCTGCATAGCCTGCAAACCACCGATTTCGACACCCCATTTCATGGCGTCGATGGCGTCTTCGATGCACAGCATGGAGACGGTATTGATGGTTTCTGCCTTGAAAATGCCTTCGATCAGCTTGCCGCCCTTGGTCATGCGGAAAATCTTGGGCAGGGGACGGTCAGGCTTGTAGCTTTCCAGCCGCTCGACCGCGCGGGGCGACAGGATCAGAATGCCGTGCGCCGCCTCGCCGCCGAGTGCCTTCTGCCAGGAGAAGGTGACCACATCGAGCTTGCTGAAGTCGAGCTTCTGGGCAAAGGCCGCCGAGGTTGCGTCGCAGATGGTCAGGCCTTCGCGGTCAGCCGGAATCCAGTCTGCATTGGGAACGCGGACGCCCGAAGTGGTGCCGTTCCAGGTGAAGACCACATCGCGGTTGAAATCGACCTGATTGAGGTCCGGCAGTTCGCCATAGGGAGCTTCGAGAACGCGAACGTCATCGAGCTTGAGTTGCTTCTGGACGTCGGTGACCCAGCCGGCGCCGAAGGATTCCCAGGCCAGCATGTCGACGCCGCGGGCGCCAAGGGCGCTCCACAGGAACATCTCCACCGCGCCGGTATCGGAGGCGGGGACAATGCCGATACGGTAATCGGCGGGCACTTCGAGGAGGGTGCGTGTCAGCTCGATGGCTTCCTGAATACGCGCCTTGGCGGGTTTGGCGCGGTGCGAGCGGCCGGTCAGGGCGCCAGCAAGCACATCAATCGTCCAACCTGGACGCTTGGAGCACGGACCCGACGAAAAATTTGGATTAGCCGGTTTGACCGCCGGTGCGGTTTGGGGCGTCTCAGCCATCTTAAGCGGCCCTCCCAGGCCTATGCGCCTCGCGTTAGGGCGAGGTGTCCTGAGGCGGGAGATACGCCTCGGCAGGAGGGAGGTCAATATGGATTCTATGGGATCGTGTGGCAAACGCCGATGCAGCAGGGTCAGCAATACCACAGGCATCACGACGAGGCCGCAGATACTCCGAACGTTCAGATTGTGCTGGGACTGAAAAATGTCATATAGGTGACCAAAGAAAGCATACATCTTGTCCGAGGTGGCAGTGCGGACGAAACGACATGGGAGCGGAAGGTCGCAAAATGAAGATCGTGGATATCACAGTTACGAAGTTCGTCTACAAGACGCGCAAGCATCAGGATAGTCACGGTCATTCGCATCCGGGGCCCGAGAAGAACGCCACTCAGGCCTTGCTGACCGTAAAGACCGATACCGGCCATGAGGGCTATGCCTTTCAGAGTCCGGACGCCCTGCGGCCCGCGATTGTCGATAAATATCTGCGCCCCGCCGTGGTTGGCGAAGATGCTTTTGCCCGCGAACGCATCTGGCATGAACTTGAGCGCAGCCAACGTGGCTCGGGTGGCCATTTTGCCGATCGTAGCCTTGGCGCCCTTGATCAGGCGCTGTGGGATCTGGCCGGGCGCGCCCTCGATTTGCCGGTCTATAAACTGCTTGGCGCCTATCGTGACAAGATCCGTGCCTATGGCAGCATCATGTGTGGCGACGAGTTGGAAGGGGGGCTCGCAACCCCTGAAGACTATGGCAATTTCGCCCGAACCCTGGTCGGGCGGGGCTACAAGGCCATCAAAATTCATACCTGGATGCCGCCTATCCCCGGCGCCCCGGATCCCGTGCGCGATGTGGAGGCTTGCGCTGCCATTCGTGATGCCGTGGGGCCGGATATTGTGCTGATGCTGGATGGCTATCACTGGTACAGCCGCACCGACGCGCTGTTCATCGGCAAGGCTTTGGAGAAGCTCAATTTTGCCTGGATCGAAGAGCCGATGAACGAGTCGAGCCCGTCCTCCTATGCCTGGCTGTCGAAAAACCTCGACCTGCCGGTGCTGGGGCCGGAATCCGCGCCTGGAAAGTATTGGACCCGCGCTGAATGGGTGAAGGCTGAAGCCAGTGATATCCTGCGGGCTGGGGTGCTGAACTCGGGTGGTCTCTCGCCGCTTATCAAGACCGCCCACCTCGCCGAGGCTCATGGGCTCAACTGTGAGATTCATGGCAATGGCGCTGCCAACCTTGCAGCTTGTCTCGCCGTGCCCAATTGTGACTGGTACGAGCGTGGCCTTTTGCATCCCTTCCTCGACTATGACGCCGTGCCGGGTTATCTAAATAGCCTGAATGACCCAATGGATTCAGAGGGTTATGTGCATGGCTCGCAATTGCCGGGCTTAGGCGAAGATATCAATTTCGACTATATCGATGCGCATAAGGTGGCCTGAGAAGGGCGCATTTTTCTGCAGCATTATATTACCTGTTGCGAAGTGACCTGACATTTTCTATAAGTTGTCTGTCAACTACTAGGAGGGAGCTGGCGTGGCTGGAGGGGCTTACCCTAGCGCGGATTAGTCCGTGCGGAATTTTCCAGTCGCGGCCGTCTGCTCCTTCCCATTTGTTCGCATCGGCCAAAATCCGGGAAAGGTCTATTCATGTCCCCGCTTCACCGTAGAAAGCTCACAGCTTTCCTACAATCGGCCGGCTCCATCGCCGTTACCCTGCTGCTGCTGGTGACGCTGACCTTCTTTCTCGGTCAGGTCATGCCGGTGGATGTGGTTGCGCGCCTTGTCGGTGCCGATGCGGATTTCCAGACCTATGAGGCGACGCGTCTGCGCCTGGGGCTCGATGAGCCGATCTATGTTCAATTCTGGCTCTATCTCGGTCGCATCGTGACCGGCGATTTCGGCACGGCGCTGCTGACCGGGCATCGGGTGATCGATGATATCATGCGCGTCTTTCCGGCTACTGTTGAGCTGGGCACCTTTGCGCTGATCATCGGTGCTGGCCTCGGAATCCCGTTGGGCGTTCTGGCTGCCGTGCGCCGCGGCAAGCTGACGGATCACGTCATTCGCGTCGTCACCCTGCTCGGCCATTCCGTGCCGATCTTCTGGCTGGGCATGATGGGTCTTCTGGTGTTTTACGCCTGGCTCAAAATGGTTGGCGGCTCCGGGCGCGTGGCGGTGTTTTACGAGGGCATGATCCCTACCGTGACCGGCATGATGCTGATCGACTCGCTTATTGCCGGGGACTGGGACGTGTTCTGGAGTGCGGTACGCCACATCGTCCTGCCGGCCTCCGTGCTGGGCTATGCCTCGATGGCCTCGCTTTGCCGCATGACGCGCAGTTTCATGATCGATCAGTTGAGCCAGGAATATATCATCTCTGCACGCGTGAAGGGGCTCTCCAACTGGCAAGTGGTGTGGGGCCATGCATTTCCCAATATCCGCGTGCAATTGCTGACCATTGTGGCATTGGCCTATGGCTCAATGCTGGAAGGCGCCCTTCTGATCGAGACCATCTTTGCCTGGCCGGGCTTCGGCCAATATCTCACCAGCAACCTGCTCCTGGGTGACATGAACGCCATTATGGTCTGCGTGCTGCTGGTTGGCGTCATCTTCATCACCCTGAACGTCGTCGCCGATCTCCTCTATTCCGTATTCGATCCGAGGACCTCGAAATGAGCCTCCCGACCGCTTCCGCTCCGACCAAAGAACCCTTCCTGACCCGGGAAGCCCGATCGTCCCGCGAGGCCATGTTGCAGCGCCTGGGTATCGGCGCTCTCACCTTCCTCGGCAATCGCCTTGCCGTCATCGGGGTGATGATCATCCTGCTGCTGGTGGTGCTGGCGATCTTTGCGCCATGGATCGCAACGCATGATCCCAATTTGCAGAACCTGCGGGCTGCGGCGCTGCCGCCTTCAGGAGCGAACTTTTTCGGCACTGACGAATATGGCCGCGATATTTTCAGCCGCATCGTCCACGGTTCGCGCATCACGCTCTATATTGTGGCGCTGGTGACCATCACCGTAGGGCCAATCGGCCTGCTGATCGGCGCCATCTCTGGCTATTTCGGCGGTTTTGTCGATACGGTCGTCATGCGGATCACCGACCTGTTCCTGGCATTTCCGAGCCTTATCCTGACGCTGGCCTTTGTGGCCGTGCTTGGGCCGGGGCTGGAGCAGGCGGTTCTCGCCATCGCGCTGACCGGCTGGCCTGCCATGGCGCGCCTTGCTCGCGCCGAAACGCTAACCATCCGCTCGTCGGACTATATTGCTGCGGCCAAGCTCCAGGGCGCTTCGTCCTGGCAGATCATTCTTGGGTCCGTGATCCCCATGTGCATGCCCTCGGTGATCGTTCGACTGACGCTCAATATGGCAAGCGTCATTCTCACCGCCGCAGGTCTCGGCTTCCTGGGTCTTGGCGCCCAGCCGCCGACGCCCGAGTGGGGCGCCATGACCTCCACGGGCCGTGCCTATATGCTCGACAGCTGGTGGATGGTGACTTTCCCGGGCCTGGCCATCATGACGGTCAGCCTTGCCTTCAACCTTTTCGGAGACGGATTGCGCGATGTCCTCGACCCCAAGAGCAATTGATCCGTCCCAGAAGCTGATAGAGGTCGAAGACCTCTGGGTGCGCTACAAGATGCGCTATACAAGCTTCGAGGCGGTCCGAGGTGTTTCCTTCAGTCTCGGCCGCGAAAAGCTGGCCATTGTCGGGGAGTCCGGCTCGGGCAAATCCACCGTCGGGCGCGCCTTGCTGAAGCTACTGGCAGGTAATGCCGAGATTACCGCCAAGAGGCTGCGGTTCGGCGATATCGACATCGCCGGCGCCAATGACAAGACCATGCAGGAAATCCGTGGGTCGCGTGTATCGATGATCCTGCAGGACCCCAAATTCTCGCTCAATCCTGTTATTCCAGTGGGTGAGCAGATCGCAGAGGCCTATCGCGTGCACCATAAGGTCTCGCGCCAGGAAGCCAAAGCGCGCACGCTTGATATGCTCGCCGCCGTGCAGATCCGTTCTCCCGAGCGTGTCTTTGGACAATATGCTCATCAGGTCTCGGGCGGCATGGGCCAGCGCATCATGATTGCAATGATGCTGATCTCTGATCCCGATGTCATCATTGCCGACGAGCCGACCTCGGCTCTCGACGTTACCGTGCGCCTGCAGATTCTCGCCATTCTCGATGATCTGGTGCGCGAGCGCGGCATGGGGCTGATCTTTATCAGCCACGATCTTAGCCTCGTGCGCTCCTTCTGTGATCGCGTCATCATCATGTATGGCGGCCAGATCATGGAAACCGTAGCGGCAGCTGATTTGGACAATGTGCAGCATCCCTATAGCCGCGGCCTGCTCAATGCCCTGCCATCGCTGGAAAATCGTCGACCTCGCCTGCCGGTAATGCAGCGCGACCCCGACTGGTCGAAATTCCAGGGAGGGCAATCCTCATGATCGCGGTCGACACTCTAAACCTCACCTTCCAGACTTCAAACGACGAGCACCACGTGCTGCGCGACGTCTCTTTCACTGTGGCGCAAGGTGAAGTCTTTGGTCTGGTGGGCGAATCCGGCTCGGGCAAATCCACCGTTCTACGCTGCATTGCCGGGCTTTATCGGCATTGGACCGGTATGGTCGCCGTCGATGGAAAATCGGTGTCCGGCAAGCTCGACAAGGCGCATCACCGCAAGATTCAGATGGTGTTCCAGGACCCCTATGGCTCTTTGCACCCCAAGCACACGGTCAATTCGACCCTGTCGGCACCGCTGAAAATCCATAAAATTGGCGATGCTGATCGCCGGATCAACCAGGTGCTTACCCAGGTCGGACTGCCCCTGACAGCGCGCTTTCGTTACCCGCACCAATTGTCGGGCGGCCAGCGCCAGCGCGTCGCCATCGCCCGCGCGCTCATTCTCGAACCCAGCGTGCTGCTGCTCGACGAGCCGACTTCGGCGCTCGATGTGTCGGTGCAGGCCGAAATTCTCAACCTTCTGGCTGATGTGCGCAAGGAACGGAACCTGACCTATGTCATGGTTAGCCACGACCTTGCCGTCATCGCTCATCTTTGCGACCGCGTCGGCGTGATGCAGCAGGGAAAAGTTGAGGAGGTTCTCGACGTCAATACCCTGCTGTCAGGTGCGGCGAAGACCGATTATACGCGCACGCTGTTCGAGGCCAGCCGCCACTATGACCGGTCCATGGCGTCCGATCTTGCCAAGGGCTCCGTGCCCCCGGCATCGGCATAAGTGGAAGTGGTGCGATGACCCAGAACCTATTTCATGCCGATGATCTCATCGCCTATGCCCATGCCGCGCTGACCTCCGGAGGCCTGCCGCAGCATTTTGCCCGCACCGTTGCCTCGGTGCTGGTCGAAGGCGATCTTATGGGGCACACAACCCACGGCCTGGCGCTGTTATCCGCCTATCTCACCAGCCTCGAGAACGGTGGCATGGGGCGTGATGGCCAATATGAAGTGCTTAAAGACAGGCAGGCGACCGCGCTTTGGGATGGCCGATTCCTGCCTGGTCCATGGTTGATTGCGGAAGGTTTTGCACTTGGAATCGAGCGCGCAAAACAGTTCGGCACCTTCACTCTCAGCATCAGGCGCAGCCACCATACAGCAAGTCTTGTAGCCTATCTGAAAACCGTGACCGATGCCGGTCTCGTCGGTATCCTGTCGGTTTCGGACCCCACCGAGCGCTGCGTGGCGCCGGCTGGTGGTCGCGCCCCACTGCATTCGACCAATCCGATTGCGTTCGGCCTGCCGACGGAAGGCGCGCCGATTCTCATCGATATCTCAACCTCTTCCACCACCAATGGCATGGTGAAACGGCTCCTCGCTTCAGGCGGTCAGTTGCCGCATGATTGGTTGGTTTCAGCCGATGGTGTCGCCAGCAGCGACCCGCAGGTGCGGTTCACCGATCCGCCAGGCGCTGTATTACCGCTGGGCGGCATGGATAATGGCCATAAGGGGTTTGGGCTCGGCATTCTGTCCGAAGCGCTGACACATGGGCTTTCCGGCCATGGCCGCGCGCTCGACCCAAAGGGCTGGCAGGCCAATGTCTTTATCCAGGTTCTCGATCCGGAATTCTTCGCCGGCATTGATGTCCTGCGTCGTGAACTCAGCCATTTTGCCGACACGGCTCATGCCGTGCCGCCCATCGACCCTGCTCGCCCTGTGCGTTTGCCGGGTGAGCGCGGACTAGCGCTGCGAGACCGGCAATTGCGCGAGGGCGTCGCCCTTTCCCCCACGATTGTCGAAGGTTTGCAGCCCTGGTCGGAGAAGTTTGGATTGACCCTGGAGGCTATCGCACCGTGAGCTGGGATAACGATCACTATCTTGATGTCGATGGTGTGCGCCTGCACTACAAGGATGCTGGCGGGGATGGTGAGCCTGTCGTCTTCATCCACGGCTATACCGCCAGTATTGGCGGGCAATGGGGGCGGCCCGGCCTTATCGCGGGCATTCGTGAGCGCGGCTGGCGCACCATCGCCTTTGACCTGCGCGGCCATGGCAAGAGTGATCGGCCACACGACCCCGCTCTCTACGCGGGTGATCGCATGGGGCGCGATATCGAGGCTCTGCTCGATCATCTGCGTATCGAACGGGCGCATCTCGTCGGCTATTCGCTCGGCGCCCATATTCTGGCCCATGCCATGACGCATTTTCCCGAGCGGGCCGTGACGGTCAGCCTGGGCGGCGCCGCAGGGCGCTGGAACTGGACCGAGGCGGAAACTCTGGCCGTTCTGGAGGAGGCCGAGGAACTCGATCAGGGCGGAATCACCAAGCACATTCTGCGCCTTTGGCCGCCTGGCAAGCCCGAGCCTGATGCCGATGAGCTGCAACGTCTCTCGGACAGGAAGCTGGAGGGTATGGACGCGCGTGCGCTCGGCGCCATCAAGCGCGTAATGCCGCATCATCAGGTCAGCGTCGAACAGATGCAGGCACTGTCCATGCCGATCCTTGCTGTGGTCGGAACAGGGGACGGACAGCTTGAGCCGATGCGGCAGCTCGCTGGTTTTCACACTGGCGTCACATTGGTGGAAGTGCCTGGCGCCGGGCATGGCGATTGTCCGGGCAAGCCCGAATATCTTGAGGCGCTCAGCGCCTTTCTGACCCAATACGCTGGACGGACCGAAGTCCGCGCCCGCTGAAAGGAGCCTTCATGCGTCGTATCCTTCTCACCGGCGCTGCTGGCAGTATCGGCTCGTCGCTGCGCAAAAATCTGCTGCGCGAAGGAGAAGTTTTTCGGCTGTGCGATATCGCGCCGATTGTGGGGGGCGAGGAGGACGATATCGCCATCGGCGATCTGGCCGACCCGGCCTTTGCAGCTGAAGTTTGCCGCGACGTCGATGCCGTCGTGCACATGGCCGGTAATGCCAAGGAGAGCAGCTGGGAAAAACTCATCGGCCCAAATCTCATAGCAGTGACCAATCTCTGGGAGGCCGCCCGCGCCAATGGGGTGAAGCGGATCATCTTCGGCAGCTCCAATCATGTGCTGGGCATGTATCCGGCCGGGCTTGAACTGGATGAGACCGATGTCCTCCGGCCGGATTCTCGATATGGCGCGACCAAGGCCTTCGCCGAGGCGGTCGCCAGCCTTTACGCGGACAAATATGGAATAAGGAGTTTTCTCGTGCGCATCGGCACCTTTGCTGAAAAGCCCGAGAACCTGCGTGCGCTCTCGACCTGGATATCGCCGCGCGATCTGGCAGCGATCGTTCGCGTCGGGCTGGATGCGGACTATCATTGCGAAACCGTGTTTGGCATTTCGCTCAATAGCCGCGCCTGGTGCGATAATAGCCGTGCCTTTGCGCTGGGCTATGATCCGCAGGACGATGCCGAAGATTTTCTGGCCGATGTCGATCCCACGGCGGGGCCGCTGGGACCGGTGGCCATGGCGCTGCAAGGTGGCGGCTCGGCCGCCAAGGAATTTGCTGGCGATCTCGATATGTTGCGCCGCCGGGGCCGACAATGAGCCGGTCCCTCCTGCTTACATGCAATTCACGCAGCGCCACTATTTCCGTCCATGAATATGATGCGGCACGAAAACAGGTGAAGCACCTGCGGGACGTGGTGCTGCCGGTCCCGGCAGGGGAGACCCACGCGTCGCCGATGGCACTAAGCCCGGATGGAACGCTGGTCTATCTCGCCTGGCGGGGTTCGGACAAGCGGTTGATGACCTTCGTGCTTGATCGGTCTGCGACGCTGACACTGGCTCAGAACCAGCCCATCGCGGACGATCTCTGTTTTCTCGATGTTGCCGCTGACGGCGCCCGCCTGCGCGGCGCTGGCGGCGACAGCATTACTGACTTTGCGCTCGATGCGCATGGACTGCCCGCAAGCGCCGGTTCACCACGGCAGGTTGGCGCAATGGCCCATTGCGTGGTGACCGACAAGCAGGGGCAAATCCATGCCACGGCCTGCCGCGATGATGTGCTGCGGAGCTTTTACGTTGATGGCCATGTAGTAGACATCGCCCAACCCCAGGGCAGTGGTCCCCGGCACCTTTGCCTGTCTCCCGATGGCCGGCATCTCTATCTCGTGACGCAAGAGAGCGGCGAGGTGGTGAGCTTCTCCATCGATGGCGGGCTGCGCGAACGACAACGCCTGACGATGGTCGATGAGGCTGATGCGCCCATGGGAGGCGATATTGGCATCACGCCCGACGGACGTTTTGTCTATGCCACTGAACGAAGCAGCAATCGGGTGGTTGGATTTGCCGTCGAGCATAACGGAACGCTGCGGCGGATTGGGATGACCGATGTGCCCGATTATCCGCGAGCGCTTTGTATTGGCGGCGGCGGAAAGTTCCTTGTGGTTGCAGGATTTCGCGGCCATAGCGCGGCTATTTTCGATATCGGAAACGACGGGGCACTCGTTCCGGTGACGGCGTTTGCCACCGGAGAACGGCCGAGCTTGGTGCTGGCGGTGGAGGGAATATGAGCGTGGCAGGCCCGAGCCGGGCCCTATTGCTGGTTCTGGCGGTCGGCATGTTCATGGAGCAGATGGATTCCTCGGCGCTGGCAACCGTTCTGCCGGCGATTGCGGAGGATTTCGGCATTGAGCCGATGCCGCTCAAGCTGGCGTTGACGGCCTATATTGTTGCTGTCGCCATGTTTATTCCGATCAGCGGTTGGCTGGCGGATCGTTTCGGCGCGCGCCGGGTGTTCATCTGCTCCATTGTCGCGTTTATGACGGGATCGCTGCTCTGCGCCCTGTCACAGGACCTCGTGACCTTTGTTATTGCACGGTTTTTGCAAGGCACCGGAGCGGCGGCCATGTCGCCGGTTGCCCGATTGATCATCGTGCGCAGCGTGCCGCGTGAGCATCTGGTCGGCGCGATTTCACGCTGGGCGCTACCGGCCATGATTGCCCCTGTGGTCGGACCTCTGGTGGGGGGATTTCTTGCCACCTATGCCTCATGGCACTGGATCTTCTGGATCAACCTGCCGATCGGGCTTGCCGGTATCGTCGCGGCGCGGCTGGTCATTCCTGACATGAAGGCTGAGGAGAAACCTCGCCTCGATGTTGGCGGGTTTTCTTTGCTAGCGCTTTGTTTCCCCTTGCTGATCTTTGGGATGTCGGTGCTGAGCCTGCCGCTTGTCCCCGGATGGCTCGGGCTTGCGTTGATCGCGGGTGGCTTTTTGTTTGGCTGGCTCTATGTCAGGCGCGCCGGCAAGGTCGCGCGACCGCTACTCGACCCCAGTCTTTTCAAAGACTTATCGTTCCGCATTTCCAGTATTGGCAGTGCCATCTTTCGATTTTCGACCGGGGCGACGCATTTTCTCGTGCCGTTGATGCTGCAATTGGGATTTGGGTTGTCGCCCATGCAGTCGGGGCTTCTTACCTTTGCCGGCGCCATAGGTGCAGCGTCATCCAAGCTGTTCATATCAAAGGCTTTTCATCTGTTTGGCTATGCGGGCGTGCTCTGGGTTACGGCCTGGGTGGCTGCCGGACTGCAGGGCGGCATGGGCTTTTTGCAGCCGGGGGTTGAGCCGCTCGTTGTCGTCGCCTTCATGGCGGCCGGCGGGCTGGTCCGTGCGACGTTCTTTTCGGGGATACAGGCGTTGGGCTACGCGACGCTGCCCAATGATCGCGCGGCAGACGTGTCGATTTTAGCTACTGTAAACAACCAGTTATCGGTCGCATGCGGGATTGCTGCTGCCGGCATGGTGCTTGAAATCTGGGGTGGGCAAAGCCCCGGCCTTGGCGACCTGCAACTAGCGCTGATCGTGCTGGGCGGGGTTGGGGCATTGGCGAGCCTGGCGCTGATCGGCCTGCCCAAAACGCTGGGGCGCCTGCGTTAGCAGACGCCCCATAGGGCTGCTAAATGTCCGCAGACTGTTAACGGCGAGAGAAGCCAAACAGGGTTTCGGGGTTGTTGACGAGTGCCAGCGTGCGATTGGCCTCGGATGAGAACCAGGAGAGGACCGTATCGGTCAGCGCAGCGTCGTTCGGATAGTCTGCGGTCACCTTTGCGCCATTGTGTGGCCAGTTGGTGCCCCAGACGATGCGCTCGGGAGCATAGTCGGCAATGACGCGAGCGATAGCGGCGATATCGTCGAAGGCGGGGCCGCCGCTGCGGCTCGATTCGTAGCAGCCTGCAAACTTGAACCAGCACTTGCCGCCGTCGATGAGGCGCTTGACGGCATCGACCTGCGGACTGTCCGGGGTGACGCCGGCAAAGAACTTGCCGTGGTGATCGAGAATCCAGCGAGATTGCAAACCGGCGAGGCGGGATTCGTGATCGAGGATGTGGGAGCCGTCGAACTGTACGGCCATCATCCAGCCAAAGGCGGCAGCACGGGCGTCCACCGCTTCGAGATGGGCGAGGCCGACAGCGCCGCCGGGAAGATCCATGATGCGGGCGCCGACAATATTGGCGTCACTGAGGCGCGCCATTTCGGCATCCGAGGTGTCGCCGGTGATGACGGCGACGCCACGCGCCGCCTCGCCCATATCGGCGAGGCAGGCGAGCAGACATGCATTGTCCAATTGGTGGGCATTGCCCTGAGTGACGATCACGCCGTCGATACCCAGCCAGCCCATGGTCTGGCGATAGTCGTCGGGGGTGGGCAGGGGATCGAGTGGCAGACCCGGCCCACCCGGCACGGCGGGATATCCGGGCAGATACATATGCATCTGCGTATCGATAGTGCCCCTGGGCAGCGTGGTGCGGGGTTTTTCGCCGGTATAGGTGCGCAGGATCATCAATTTACCTCGGAGCGAAGTGAGTGAGGGCGTCGCGGTTGATTTCGATGCCGAGACCCGGCCCATCGGGAATGGTGACGACGCCGTTCACCGGCTCAAGCGGGGTTTTGACCACGGCTTGACGGAAAGGATTGTCGGTGCGGTCGAATTCCAGAATGGGTTCGATTGGGCGCAGGCGCACCGGATCGGGCACCATGGCGGCCATGAATTGCAGGGCAGCCGCGATCTGCACCGCCGTTCCCCAGACATGCGGCACGACGCGAACGGAATGGAGGCTGGCGAGATCGGCTATGCGCCGCGCCTCGGTAAACCCGCCGCAACCGCCAATGTCTGGTTGTATGATATCCACGCAGCGCTGCTCGATGGGCGCGCGCATGCCGTAGCGTGTATGCCAGGTTTCACCAGCGGCGAGGGGGATGGGCTGGCCCTGTCGTACGGCCTGATAGGCCTCCAATTGCTCGGGCGCCACCGGCTCCTCGAACCAGGCAATGTCGTATTGAGCCGCCTTGCGGCCGATATTGATGGCCTCAAGCGCATCATAGCCGTGATTTCCGTCGATCATCAGGCCCATGTCCGGGCCGACGGCCTCGCGGACCGCCGCAATGACGCGCAGATCTTCGGCTGGATCAAACCCGATCTTGACCTTGGTGGCGTGAAACCCCTCCGCCCGATAGAGTGCAGCCTGACGGGCGGCATCTTCGACGCGATCCACACCATCGAGCTTAAAAAAGCCCGTGGCATAGGCGCGTATGGAGGAGCGGAAACGACCGCCCAGCAGGGTGGAAATGGATACGCCGAAATGTTTGCCCTTGATGTCCCAGAGCGCGACATCAATGCCGGACAGGGCCGTCACGGTGAGGCCGCGCTGCCCCTGATCGCGCAAACTATTGTAGAGCTCGGCCCAGAGTTTTTCGGTCTCAAGCGGATCGCGGCCGATCAGCAGAGGCCGATAGGCGGCGATGACCGCCGCGTTAGGGCCCGCCGGGCCGAGACATTCGCCCCAGCCCGTCGTGCCGTCGTCACAGATAACCTCGACCAGCACATGCCGCCTGGTGTCGAAGCGCATGGAGGCGCTTTCGAAGGCTGTTTCCAGCCGATGTTCCAGGAGGTGTGTGCGGATCTCGGCTATTTTCATCGCTTATGGCTACCGATCAGCTTGGAGAGAATGACTTCTTCTTCCTTGGTAAGGTCGCAGAGTGGGCTGCGGACCGGACCGGCATCAAAGCCCTGCAGGCGGACGCCGGCCTTGACGGCGGCAACCGCATAGCCCTTGCGACGCGAGCGCAGATCCATGAAGGGATAGAAGAAGTCCCTGAGGATGCGCTCACAATTCTGCCGGTCACCGCCGCGCAGCGACTTGTAGAATTCGAGGGCAAGGCCGGGCACGAAGTTGAACACAGCCGAGGAATAGGTGGTGAAGCCGGCGGCGAGATAGGCTTCGGCGAAGAGTTCGGCCGTCGGCATGCCGCCCAGATAGGTGAGCCGGTCGCCCATGGTGGCGCTGATCTGGCGCACCAGGCCGATATCGCCCGAACCATCCTTGAAGCCGATGAGGTTGGTGCAAACCTCGCACAGGCGCGCCAGCGTATCGGGAAGAATGATGGAATTGTCGCGGTTATAGACCATGACGCCGATGCCGATGGACTGACAGACGCGGCGGACATGCTCGAACAGGCCATCCTGGGGCGCGTCGATCAGGTAATGGGGCAGCAGCAGAATACCATCGGCGCCGGCCTTCTCGGCGGCCTGGGCGATCTCGATGGCCATTTCGGTGCCATAGCCGCAGCCCGAAACGATGGTGGTGCGGCCAGCAGCCGCTTCCTTGGCGGCAGAGACAATGCCCGGAATTTCGCTGGGGCGAAGCGAGAAGAACTCGCCGGTGCCGCCTGCGGCAAACAGGGCCGAGGCCTCGTAACCCGAGAGCCAGTCGACATGACGACGATAGGATTCGGCGTTGAACTGACCGTTCTCGTCGAAATGGGTGACGGGGAAGGAGAGCAGACCAGCTCCCAGGCTTTTCTTAAGGGCAGTGACGTCCATGGGGCGTGTCCTCCAAGCGAAACGGTAGATCTACCGTCTGAATACGAACCTGCCTGATTAATGTCAACACCTGTATGATATCTTTTAGTCCCGCCTGAGAAGTTCCCGGTAGCGTCGCTGGCTGCCGCTCAGATGTTCCTGCATGGCGGCGCGCGCAGCATCGCTTTCACGATTGGAAATAGCAGTGACGATACGGTCGTGCTCGCGGTGAATCTGGCTTAGATATTCCGGATCTGGTGGCAGCTGCAGGTTGGCGCGGGGGATGGCGTTCGGCCCGATCAGATCGATGAACTCGGTGAAACGGGAATTGTTGGCGGCCAGGACGATTGCCCTGTGCAGGGCAAAATCGGCATCGACCGTGGGTTTGCCAGCCTCTATGCAGGCCAGAACCTGATGGTGCCTTTCGATGATTTCTTCTTCCTGCGCCGGTGAGCGGCGGATGGCGGCAAGGGCGGCGGCCTCCGATTCCACGGCGGCGCGCAACTCGATCAGTTCGACGATTGAGGAAATGCGGGCGTGATCAATGCCCTGGAAGGGTTTTGCCGCAGCGGCCACCTGCTCCATGACAAAGACGCCGGCGCCCCGGCGCGGCTCGACCAGACCATCGGCGCGCAGGGCAGCAATGGCTTCGCGCACCACGGTGCGGCTGACGCCATACAGCTCGGAAATTCGCGCCTCACTCGGCAATTTGTCGCCGGGCTTCAGTTCGTCCTGCGAAATCATGGCGCGCAGCGCATCGCTGATCTGGGTGACCAGGGTGACGCCTTTGCCTGCGACGGCAGCGATGAATGGCGCTTTCGTGGTTTCTGTCATCGGGGTCTCAACTAAGGGCCATTGAATTTGAAAATCAAAGTTAACTTGTATGATTGATCTGTGCAATACCGGGAGAATTTGTAGGCCAAGTAGCATGTGGAGAGGGCGTTTCACCCGCTGCCAGCCAGTCCGCCCGCGTTCCGCGCGCAACCGATGCGCCGTCAGGGGTTTGAGTTGGATGTGCTCGCTTTTGATCTCTCGTGTTGATTGTCAGACATCTTCACGTGAATTGGTAATGTGGCAGGCTTATTTGGGTTCGCCAGGGGTCTGGGTCTGCCGAAAATATCGGATTTGGGCGATGATCATTTTTCGTGCAAATCCAGTGAAAACAGGCGATTATACGGTCTTTAGCTTTGTAAAATAACAACTTTTTTGCCTCAGAAAATTTCCTGGCTGGGAAATTGCAATTTCGCCGGAGCCTCTTTATGTTGTCTGACGTATCAAGATTAAATCATACATGTTCGGAGGAGCACATGTTGTCGAATTTCAAGCGCGCATTGATGGCGAGCTGTGTGGGCGTCATGCTCGCAGCCGCCCCCACCCTCAGCCTTGCCGAGACACCGGCTGACCAATTGGTCGTTGGCGTCAGTCTGTCCAATATCCTGTCGCTCGATCCGGCCGCCATGTCCGGCCGCGAGTCCATGGAGATCAATGCCAATATCTACGATCGTCTGATCGAGCCCGACAGCAATGATCCGGCCGTGTTTCATCCGCGCCTGGCGGAGAGTTTTGAGATCGCCGAGGACCGCAACAGCGTCACCTTCCATCTGCGCAGGGATGCCGTGTTCCATTCGGGCAATCCGGTCACTGCGCATGACTTCGTCTGGTCGATGAACCGTGCCTTCGCGCTGGGTATCGGCGGCTCCAATATCCGCGTCTTCGGCTATAACGAGGACAATATTGCGGAGATGGTGGCGGCGACCGATGACCATACCGTAGTGATGAAGCTGCCCAAGCCGAACGACCCGACGCTGATCCTTGGCGCTGTGGCTGGTCAGGGCGTGGCCATGGTCATCGACTCCAAGCTGGCCATGGAAAATGTGAAGGACAATGACTACGGTCAGGCTTGGCTCACCACCAATAGCGCCGGTTCAGGCCCCTACCGGCTCGATCGCTGGCTGGCCAATGACATCGTGCTGCTGCAGCGCGTGGCTGATAATTGGGGTGGCGAGCCTGCCATGGCGCGTCTGATCTACCGGCACATGCCGGAATCGCAGACCAAGCGCCTAGCGCTGGAAGCGGGCGATATCGACATCGCCTGGGGCCTGTCGGTGGCCGACGTGTCGGCGCTGCAGGGCAATGACGCTCTCGACATCGCTGAAGTCACCAGCGGCAACATGTATTATCTGATGACGTCGATGGCCGACGAGAAGTTCCAGGATCCGCGCGTACGCGAGGCCCTGCGCTATCTGATCGACTATGAAGGCATTGCCGATACGATCCTGCCCTATTATGCGCAATTGCATCAGCGCCCGCTGGGCGACGGACTTGATGGCTCGCTCCCCGATCCCGGCTATGACCTCGATCCGGAAAAGGCCAAGGCCCTGCTCGCCGAAGCCGGTTATCCCAATGGCATGGACGTGACACTGCGCGTCTTGACCGAAGCGCCCTTCATCAATGTGGCAACGGCCATGCAGGCCACGCTCGCCCAGGGCGGTATCCGCGCCGAGCTGATCACCGGCAATTCTGACCAGATCTATGGCGCGGCGCGCGACCGCAAGTTCGATCTGCTGGTTGGCCGCGGCGGCGACCGCACCGGCACCCATCCCTATACGAGCCTGCTGTCGCTGGTCTACAATCCGGACAATTCGGACGAGGCTAAGCTCTACACCCTGCAGGCCTGGCGCGCTTCCTTCCAGAGCGAGGAAATCAACACCCTGCTCGATGGCGCCCTGCTCGAAGGCGATGCCGACACGCGGCGCGAAATGTATGAGCGCATCCAGGAAATCTGGGAAGAAGAGGTCGGGCCGATCCAGGTGATGGCTCAGGGTCTCGACGCCGTGGTCTACCAGGGCGACGTGGTGAACTATCTGCCCAGCAAGTACCAAACGACGATCTACCGCGACGTCACCAAGAACCGCTGATGCGGTTGACCGGCGAGGCTATGGCCTCGCCGGGTTCCTATTTTCGATATTTGTAGACGCTCCGGCCTGTTTGCCGATGATGATGGGTCCGTTTATCTGACCTATGGCCCCGGTGCGGAAATGGTGCGGCTCAAGGATGATCTGTCCGGCTATGACGGCGATTGGACCCCGGTGGTCTTTGAAACGCCGGACCAAAATCCCGAGAACCACCATCGCAAGTGTGGGCGCAATGGTTTCAACGATCTCGGTTTCGAGGGCGTGACCATGTTCAAGCATGCGGGGACATATTATCTCGGCGTGGTCGACCGCTTCGCAAACGAGCGTTATTCGTTCGCCATCGCCAATGCAGACTCGCCCTTTGGCCCCTATGAAGGGGTGCCCTGCGGCGAGGGCGGGAATGTTTTCCGCGACAGGGAAGGGCGCTGGTGGTGCACGTTTTTCGGCAATGACGATCAGGCGCCATTCCGCGAGAAGCCTGCAATCGTGCCGGAAAAAATTGACGATGCCGGGCGGCTGGTGCCTGATTTCGAGCCGCGATAGGCCGCAAGCTTCAGCTGCTTACCTCGGCGGGCGGCAGCGCTTGGGGTGGGGCCGGGTGTGCCTCGAGGCTGTCGGCGGCGGTTGTCTCATCGAGGTCCAGCATCCATTCGCGCCACATGGAGACGAGCAGCGCCATGAGGACGGGGCCGATGAACAGGCCGACAAATCCCATGGTCTTGACGCCGCCGATCAGCCCGAAAAATGTCGGAAGGAAGGGAAGTTTGATCGGGCCTCCGACCAGTTTCGGGCGCAATGTCTTGTCGACGATGAACAGCTCGACCGAGCCCCAGGCGAGCAGTGCCAGGCCGTGGAACGGCGAACCGGACGCCACCAGATAGGCTGATACCAGCGTGAAGGAAAGCGGCGCGCCGCCGGGAATCATCGCGGCCACGCCGGTGATGATGCCGAGAAGGACGGGAGAGGGGGCTCCGGCAAGCCAGTAGGCGATGCCCAATATAATGCCTTCGCCAATGGCGATGATGGTCATGCCGGTGACGGTGGAACTGATGGTCGCCGGAATGATGCGTGACAGCCGGTCCCAGCGCAGCGGAAAGATGCGGTGTCCAATCTTGTCGAGCTGGCCTGCCAGCCTTTCTCCGTCGCGGTAGACAAAGAGCAGCGCGACAATGCCGAATAACAGGTTGAGCAGGAAATTGAGCGTGCCGCCGGAAATACTCAATATGGAGTGATAGATATTGAGGATATTGGCGCCGACCGCGCCTTCCACCAGTACGCCCAAGGCCCCGGGTCGGCCAATGCGCTCGCGCCAGACCTCGCTGGCCCAGTCTCCTCCTATCGGCAACGCCGAGAACCATTCCGGCTCTGGTGCGCCCATGCTGTTGGTGGCCAGCGCCCATTGGTAAAGCATGCGCACTTCCTGCACGGCATAGCCGCCAATGAACAATGCGGGCACGACAAGAAACAGCACGATGGCAGCGATCATGAGGCTTGCACCCCAGGTCCGGTTACCACCGACCAATTGCAGGACATGGCGATAGAGCGGCCAGCTGGCGAAGCCCACGATCAATGCCGCCAGAACCGGCACCAGAAAGCCATGGAAGAAATAGATGCTGATCAGCACGATCAGCAGGATGATCCAGCGGGCTGCCCAAAGCGGTGGAATCAGCGATGACCGGGCAGGCGCTGCCGCTCCGAGAAGACGAGAGCGCCGCTTGTCACCCGATTGCTCGATATTGGTCATCCCGATCTCTATCCGTAATAATCAGGCCGTCGTTATCGAACTGCTTTGGCCCGGCGTCAAATGACTTGTGGCCACGGTGTGATTGTGGTGGTGGCATTTGCCATGGTCGGCGAGAATTTCGATAACCTGACAGGTTTCGACCCGGCCATGTGAGCAGCCTTCCACCATGCGCTCCAGCTCTTTCTTGAGGGCGGTGAGGCTGGCGATCTTCTGCTTTACTTCGGCCAGATGCGCCTGCGCGATGCTGTCGGCCTGCTGGCAGGATTGATTGGGCTGGTCCTGCAAGGTGAGCAGCGTGCGGATCTCATCAAGCTCGAAACCGAGCTCGCGTGAATGACGGATAAAGGTCAGCCGGTCGAGATCGGAACGGTCATAAGTGCGGCGATTGCCTTCGGTCCGCGGGGGCACCGGCATTAATCCCACCTGCTCGTAATACCGAATGGTTGGCACCTTGACGCCGCTGGCCTGCGACACATTGCCAATGGTGAGATTTTGTGTCCGCATTTCGCTTGCTCCTCTAGTCACTAGAGGATGTACGCCGGTTGCCAGAGAAATCAAGGAGCCGGTGATGAGCGAAGGTCACAATAGCGCGCGTTTTCGTGTAGAGGGTATGGATTGCGCCTCCTGCGCCACAAAAATCGATACAGCCGTGCGTCGCCTTCCCGGTGTTGAAGATGTCGCCGTTTCGGTGGTTGCGGGCACGATGACGGTCAGCCATAGGGGTGCCGATTTGCCAGGGCTGATGAAGAAAATCAGCAGCCTTGGCTACAAGACCAGCGCGCTTGCAGCACATGAGACAGTCGCTCCGGCGTCTGCTACGGCCCACGATCATCACAGCCATCACAGCCATGACGGCCATGACCATGGGGACCATGACAAAGATCCGCTGGAAGGCATGCATGGGCATGATCATGGGCCAATCGATGGTCCATGGTGGCAAAACGGCAAGGCGCGATTGACCATTCTGTGCGGGCTTACCGTGGCTGTTGCCTTCATCGCCGGGCAATTGCTGCCGCAATGGGAGCAGTGGTTGTTTACGGCGGCCATGCTGGTTGGTCTCCTGCCTATCGCCCGCCGGGCTTTCATGGGCGCCATCAATGGCAGCCCGTTCTCCATCGAAACCCTGATGACGGTAGCGGCTGTCGGCGCGGTGTTCATCAATGCATCCGAAGAAGCGGCCATTGTCGTGCTGCTGTTCCTGGTGGGCGAGTTGCTCGAAGGTCTGGCCACGGGTCGTGCACGCGCCAGTATCAAGGCGCTGGCCAATCTTGTGCCGCGCACAGCCTTGCGGGACATCGACGGTAAAATCACCGAAATAGCGGCCGAAACGCTGGCTGTGGGCGATGTGGTTCTGGTGCGCCCCGGCGACAGGGTGCCCGCTGACGGTTCGGTTCTGTCGGGTGAAAGCGCGGTGGACGAAGCGCCGGTGACCGGGGAATCCGTGCCCAAGCGCAAGAGTGAGGGTGACAGCATTTATGCGGGCACGATCAATCAGGATGGCGCGCTCCGGGTGCAGGTTACCGCCGCCGCTGCGGACAATACCATTGCGCGCATCGTGGCTCTGGTGGAGGAAGCGCAGGAGTCAAAGGCGCCGACAGAGCGGTTCATTGACCGCTTTTCGAGATATTACACGCCGGGCGTGATGATCGTCGCGCTCCTGATTGCCGTGCTGCCTCCGCTCGTTCTGGGCGCATCCTGGGATGAGTGGATCTACAAGGGTCTTGCCATCCTGCTCATCGGCTGTCCTTGCGCGCTGGTGATTTCCACACCTGCGGCTATTGCTGCGGCCCTGTCTGCGGGCGCGCGGCGGGGGCTGCTCATGAAGGGCGGCGCAGTGCTGGAGCAATTGGGCAAGATCGACATGGTCGCGCTCGACAAGACCGGCACGCTGACCGAGGGACGTCCGCAGGTGACTGATGTCGTCGGGGTCGGCAAGAGCCAGAGCGAGGTCCTGCGGCTGTCGGCGGCGCTGGAAGTGGGATCGAGCCATCCTTTGGCTGTGGCCATTCTCGGGCGGGCCAAGGCCGAGGGTATCGAGCCAATGGCGGCTCAGAATGCCGGCGCCGTTGGTGGCAAGGGCGTTGTGGGGGTTCTTGATGGTGTCGAATTGTTCCTCGGCTCGCCAAAAGCGGCGGCACAACGGACCGGTCTTGGCGATGACCTGAAGCGGCAGATCGAGGCACTCAATGATGAGGGCAAGACGGTTTCCGTGCTGGTGAGCGGGCAGGAGATTGCGGGTCTGATCGCCATGCGGGATGAGCCGCGTGCCGATGCCCGCCGCGGTCTCGATATGCTCAAGAACCTAGGGGCCGACATCGTGATGCTGACCGGCGACAATGCCCGCACGGCCAAGGCCATTGCCGCAGGGCTGGGCATTGAGCCGCGTGCAGAGCTCTTGCCCGAAGACAAGCAGCGTATCGTTGGCGAACTCAAGGCATCTGGCCGCAAGGTGGGCAAGGTGGGCGACGGTATCAATGACGCTCCGGCACTGGCCGCCGCTGATATCGGCATCGCCATGGGCGGTGGCACCGATGTGGCGCTCGAAACTGCGGACGCCGCCGTGCTGCATGGCAGGGTGATCGACATTGCCAATATGATGGTGCTGTCGCGGGCGACGATGGCCAATATCGGACAGAACATCACCATCGCGCTGGGCCTGAAGGCGGTGTTTCTGGTGACGACCATTATCGGTATCACCGGTCTATGGCCCGCTATTCTCGCCGATACGGGCGCGACAGTGCTGGTGACAGCCAATGCAATGCGGCTTTTGATGTGGAAGGGCCGTGAATAGAGCAAATTTCTATTCGATTTGTGTGATTTTTTGGGGGTCGGTCTGGCCCCCAAACCGTATTGGCATTAGCGTGTCGGCCTTTCCTGTCTTCCCCCGTATGCAGAGACGATGAATGGCCGAAAATTCCCTGTTTGCCCGCCTTGTTGCCCTTATCGGCGGAATTGCCGTCGCCGTTCGTCATTCCGGTGATGGCCCCAAGCCGCCTGCCTATGGCACGCAGCCGGCCATTCCCGGGGCCAAGCCGCAGGGCAAGATTCCAACGCTGAAAATGCCGACGGCCAAGGGATGGGAGGGCAATCATCAGCCGACGCCCGCCGCTGGCCTCGCGGTCAATGCCTTTGCGCGCGACCTCATTCATCCGCGTAATATCTATGTTCTGCCCAATGGCGATGTGCTGGTGGCCGAGTCCATGGGTGAGGATGGCAAGCCCAGCTCCTTGTTCGATCACGCCATGAGCGCGACCATGAAAAGGGCGCGGGCGCGAGGTGTCAGCGCCAATCGGGTGACGCTGTTGCGCGACGCCGATGGTGATGGCGTGGCAGAGGAACGGCATACGCTGATCGAGAATGTGCGCCAGCCGTTCGGCATCGCGCTGATTGGCGACACGCTTTATGTCGGGGCCTCCGATGCGGTCCTGGCCTATCCTTATGAACAGGGTGTGAATACGATCACGACGCCGGGCAGGAAGCTGATGGATCTGATCCCCGGCGGGCACTGGACGCGCAATCTCATCGCGTCCAAAGACGGCACCAAGCTTTATGTGGCGGTGGGCTCGCTCAGCAATATTGCAGACCAGGGCATGGCGGCGGAAGAAAACCGCGCCTGTATCCATGAACTGGACCTCACCACCGGCCAGTCGCGCATTTTCGGCTCCGGCCTGCGCAATCCGGTGGGCATGGCCTGGGAGCCCGAAGGCGGGTTGCTCTGGACCGTGGTCAATGAGCGCGACGGGCTGGGCGATGAAACCCCGCCCGATTATCTGACTTCGGTGGTGGATGGCGGCTTTTACGGTTGGCCCTTCTGCTACTGGGATCGCGTCGTCGATGATCGCGTGCCGCAGGACGCGGCCAAGGTGGCCTCGGCTTTGCAGCCCGATTATGCGCTGGGTGGACATACGGCCTCGCTCGGCCTCTGCTGGTTGCCTGAGGGCACATTGCCGGGGTTCCCGCAGGGCATGGCCATCGGTCAGCATGGCTCGTGGAACCGCTCGACGCTTTCCGGCTACAAGCTGGCATTCGTTGAATTCCAGAACGGCAAGCCAGTCGGCATGCCGCGCGAAATCCTCAAGGACTTCCTCTCGGCGGACGAGAATTATTCCTATGGCCGCCCGGTGGGCGTTGCGCTGGCCAGCGATGGCGCGGTGTTGATGGCGGACGATGTGGGCGATGTCATCTGGCGCGTCAAAGGCGCGTAAGGACAGCCAATGTTGAAGCGCATTCTGGCTGCGGGCCTGATGCTGGGCGGGATGGCTTTCGCTGTCCCCGCCCAGGACATTCTGGTGCTTGGCCTGCAGGAAAGCGGGACGGCGCTGTGGGAAATCGAAGCCATCCGCGCTTTGGGGTTGGAAGAAAAGCACGGCGTGAGCCTCGAAATCCGCCCGCTTGCCGATAGTCGTGCGGGGCAGATCGCCCTGCAAGCGGGGGCGGTGGATATCATCCTGTCGGATTTCACCTGGGTTTCGGCGCAACGGGCGCAAGGCAGCGATTTTACCATGGTGCCGCATTCGCTGGCCGTGGGCGGGCTGTTCGTGCCTGCCGATAGTGAGATCGAAACCGTTCTGGACCTGCCGGGCAAGGTCATCGGTGTGGCCGGGGGGCCGGTGGACAAGAGCTGGGTGGTTTTGCAGGCCTATTATGCGGCACAGGCCGGGGCTGTGCTTACCGATGTGGCCGAAGCCCGCTTTGGGGCTCCGCCGCTGATCAATGAGCTTTTGGCCTCAGGTGGCGTCGATGCGGGGTTGAATTTCTGGCACTGGAATGCGCGGGCCAAGGCCGAAGGCATGCGGGAAGTGATTTCGGTTGGCGCCATGTTTGAGGGCCTTGGCCTATCTGCGCCGCCGCCCCTTCTGGGCTGGACCTTCAGTGCCGAAAATGCAGCGGCCAAAAAGGCGGCGCTGACCGGTTTTCTGGATGCGTCCTTTGAGGCTAAAGCCGTGCTGCTGCACGATGACGCTATCTGGGACGGATTGCGTGAGATCATGGGGGCGGAGGGTGATCCGGCCCTGTTCGCCGAACTGCGCGACGGCTACCGGGCCGGCATTGTCGAGCATTACGACCCCAAGGATACGTTGCTGGCCGAACAGGCCTTTGCGCTTCTGGCCGAATTCGGCGGGCCCGATGTGGTCGGCGCGCAGACGCAATTAGCGCCCGGCACGTTCTGGGAAGGGTATGGGAAATAGCCGCGCCAGCGCCAAAGCGCATGGCAATCGGGTGGGAGATGGTCTCGCTGCCCTTATTGCTTGTGCTTTGGCAGGTGCTGGCGATGATCTTTGCTCATCGCCTGTTTCCCACGCCCATTGCCGTTGCCGAGCAGATCTGGCTTTTGGCGAGTGAAGGGCGGCTGCTGATTGATCTGGGCAAGACCCTGTGGCGGGCCATGACCGCTTTCGTCATTGCCATGGTTATGGGTGGGGCGCTGGGTATTTTTCTGGGGCGGCAGGACTGGGCCGACCGGCTGTTTTCAGGCTGGCTCATAGTGGGGCTCAACCTGCCCGCCATCGTCGTCGCCATCGTGCTCTATATCTGGCTGGGTTTGACCGAGACGGCGCTAATCGCCGCCGTGGTGATCAACAAGGCGCCGCTGGTCATCGTCACCATTCGTGAAGGCGTGCGCAGTTTTGGGGCCGACTATGAAGAGCTTGCTGGCGCGCTGCGCCTCTCGTTCGGGCGCAGATTGCGGCTGATCTATTGGCCGCAATTGCTGCCGTTCATTCTGGCGGCGGCGCGCACGGGGCTGTCGCTGATCTGGAAAATCGTGCTGGTGTTTGAAGTGCTGGGCAGCGATGGCGGTGTCGGTTATCGGGTCAGCGTCATGTTCCAGTTCTTCGATGTCACCGGCATTCTGGCTTACACGGCCAGCTTTATTCTGGTGGTGCTGGGCTTTGAATATGGCGTGCTCCGGCCTCTCGAGAGGAGGGCTCTGGCATGGCGCCGCGCCTGAGCATCACGGTTGACGACAAGCGCTTTGGTGCGCGCAGGCCGCTTTTTTCGAGCTTCAGGCTGGAGATTGAGCCGGGCAGCGTGGTCGCCATTATGGGGCCGTCAGGGATCGGGAAATCCAGTCTTTTGCGGCTGATTGGCGGCATTGACGCGCAATTTTCCGGGCGGGTGCTGCTTGACGGACGGGCTGCAGGAGATGCGCCGCCACCGGGTTTCGTGTTTCAGGACGCCAGGCTCCTGCCCTGGCTGACTGCGCGCGAGAATGTGCGCATCGCCGACCCCGCAATGACCGAGCAGGCGGCGGATGATCTGCTGGCGGCGGTTGAGCTGGGCGGGCGCGGAGATGATTTTCCGGCGCAATTGTCCGGCGGCATGCAAAGGCGGGTGGCGCTGGCGCGAGCCATGGCGGCACGGGACGGCCTGCTGCTGCTCGATGAGCCCTTTGTTTCGCTGGACGCCATGCTGGCCGAAGAAATGCGCGCACTTCTTGCAAGGGTGATTGTCCAGACAAGACCGGGCATTGTTCTGGTTACCCATGATGTGGAAGATGCCGCACAATTGGCTGACCGGGTTATTGTTCTGGCGGGTCGCCCGGCACAGATTATGGGCGATCTCGACCTCGCCGTAACAGGCGCTGACCGCGATGCTTCCGTGCTGGCCGAATACAGGGCGAAGATTTCGGCCCTGGTTGCAATGGATCGCAAGCCGTATCAATAAATAAGCGCGTGTTGAAATACCTTATATTAAACACTTGCTGTCGATATTGTCGCATTCCCGTTCTCATCGTTTTTGAGATTTGAAAGCGTGTGATCCTTTTGGCTGACCCCAGGCCTGAACAGGCATCTGCACAGCAGACCCAATATTCGAGGCGCTTCGCGCTGGCCTATCAATGGGGCGCGCTGGCGATTGCCGGGCTAAGTCTGTTCTGGTCGCTGTTTTTCCTGACTCAGAACCACGCTGTGTTGGTTTTCTCGCAGCTGGTTCTGGCCGGGGTGTCCTTTGCCAGCTGGGCCCTGGCCCGGAATGGCAAGTTGACCATGGCCATTCTGCTGACGCAGGTGGTGTTCCTGTCGTTTATTGCGGAACTCTGCCTGCTTTTCGATGTGCCGAGCGCAGATGTGCCAAGAGTTTCCCATATCTTCCTCTTGCCGCTGGCCTTGCTCGGCTATCTTCATTTCAAGCACCGCCCCTCAAAGACGCAGCTGGTGTTGATTGGCCTGTCGCTTGCCAGTTTCGTGTTGTTGGCCAGCACCAGTTTTAGTCTGCCTTTCGCCAAGCCGATCGGTGATGAGATCCGCGTCTATGGAGCAGTGCTGAACTCGGTGGTAGCGACGCTGATCCTTGCGGGTTGTGTCTTTGCCTTCCAGATGCAGGTGGAACGGCCCGGACGGGCCGGACAGGAGCTGAAATCGGCGCTGTGGAACCGGCAGTTTGAGTTGTTCTATCAGCCGCAGGTGGATCGCAGCGGCCGGATTATCGGTGCGGAGGCGCTATTGCGCTGGAAACACCCCATTCGGGGCTATGTGTCGCCCGGCGAATTCATTCCGCTGGCCGAGGATGCCGGCCTGATGCGCGAGATTGGCCATTGGGTTCTGGAGGCGGCCTGCCAGACGCTGGTGAGATGGCGCTCCAATGCCGATCTGGCGCAACTGGCCCTCTCGGTCAATGTCAGCGCCAGCCAGTTTCTCGATGACGATTTCGAGCAATCGGTGCTGCAGGTGATCGACACGTTCTCAATCGATCCGGCCTTGCTGAAACTGGAAGTCACTGAAAGCGTCATGGTGACCAATACGGAACTGGTTGCCGCCAAGATGCAGATTTTGCGCGGGATCGGTGTCGGCATGGCGCTGGACGATTTCGGCACCGGCTATTCTTCGCTCGGCTATCTGCGGCGGTTGCCGCTGACCCAGCTCAAGATCGACCGCTCCTTCGTGCAGGAAGTCACCGAAAACGAGCGCAGCGCGTCGCTGGCGCGCAGCATTATCCAGCTCGGCCGCGATCTCGACCTGTCAGTGCTGGCGGAGGGCGTGGAAACCGCTGAGCAATTCGCATTTCTGCGCGAAGGCGGCTGCGAGGAGTTTCAGGGCTTTTATTTCGGCCGTCCCATGCCGCTGGCAGCGTTTGAGAATGTGCTGGTCCGCAAGGTGGCGTGAGTGCTGAGCGGGATATCTCGAAGCATATTGGGGAACCCCACCCAACCTCCTCGTGTAACAGCAGGACTGGCGCATCTGGTTTTATCGCCCGGACGGGGGCTCTACCTCTCCCTTTGGGGGAGAGGTCGGCCCATAGGGCCGGGTGAGGGGGCCTTTCTCAAATTGGGTGTTTGCCGAAGGCCCCCTCACCCGCCGCTTCGCGTCGACCTCTCCCCCAAGGGAGAGGTGTTGGGGCTCCCGCTTGCCGGTGAAAATATATGACCTGCTCTAAGTGACAGAAAAGCCGGTGTCGTGGGACACCGGCTTTTGATTTTTGGGCGGATGTGGCTCTCCGCCACCTATCGATCAGTTGAAGCGGTAGCGGACGGTGCCGCGGACTTCGTGGACCCAATTGTTGGCGATGGAGTAATCGTCGGTCGTCGCGGTGTTCTCGATACGGTTGATATAGAGTGCGCGGTATCCCAAGTCGGCGGTGAATGCGCCAAAATCGTAGCCAAGACCAGCCATGCCTGCGGCTGCGAAACTGGTGTTTTTGCCCCAGGTGTCGGCAGGAGCTCCAGCTGGAGGGGTCGCAACCATGTCGTTGAACGCTACACCCGCACCAGCGCCCACATAGGCAAAGGGGCCACCAGCAGCGCTGTAGCCGTCTCCAAAGCCGACATCATAATAGGCGTTGGCGAGGACCACGGTCGAGCGCAAATTGAGCGTATGAGTGCCCTGGACGGGCCCAGCTGTTACGCCAGCAGGCACCGTGATGCTCATGCCATCATTATGGAGGCGGTCAACAGTGACGTCGAAACGCAGGCCCGTCCCCGTCTCGTAGCCAGCGCCTACACCATAAGAATAGCCGTAACCAAATCCATCGACGTCAAAGACCGAGATTGGAGCGGCAGTCGGATGATCCACCCGCCGGGCCCACATGGCGTTCCAACCGGCGCTGCCGCGCAGGTAGAAGGAGCCGGTATAGCCGTAGTCGACATCGGGGATTTCGATAATGGGTGGGTAATAGGGCATGTCGGCGGCAAATGCCTGTCCGACGAGAGCGGCTCCTGCCGCCGCCACCGCGAGGGTGAGCTTGCGCATGGGTAATTCCTTTGGTTGCCACGACACCAGTCGATTGCAGCCAATATCTCGAAAACTTCTTAAGGCCCACTTAACCTAAGAATTTAACCCTAATAACGCACTTCCTGAAATGATTACTAAAGTATTTCTATTCTGATGACTGTTAGTATTTTGTTGATGATTTGGGCAGGTTCAACCGTTCAGCGTCGCGTTGCTCAGGTGAGGTCCCGTATGGCCCGTTCGACCTGGGCAACCACCTGCTCGACCAATTGGGCGTCATCGGCCTCGCCCATGACGCGGATCACCGGTTCGGTGCCCGAGGCGCGCACGACAAGGCGTCCGCCACTGCCCAGCATGGCCTCGCCATCGGCAATCGCCTCAATGACCAGCTTGTGCTCCAGCGGCTTGCCGGATTTGAATTTCACGCTGCGCAGCAGCTGGGGCACTTTCTGGAAGCGGGCGCAGATTTCGGAGACCGGAATGCCCTTCTGCTTGAGCACGCCGAGCAATTGCAATGCGGCGACAAGGCCGTCGCCTGTGGTGGTGAAATCGGACAGGATGATGTGGCCCGATTGTTCGCCGCCAACATTGAAGCCCTTTTCGCGCATGGCTTCGAGCACATAGCGGTCGCCCACCTTGGTGCGTTCCAGCGTCAGGCCAAGATTGGTCAGGTGCCGTTCGAGGCCGAGATTGCTCATGATGGTGGCGACGATGCCGCCGCCGGTGAGCATGTTGCGTTCCAGCCAGCTTTCGGCAATCACGGCCATCAACTGATCGCCATCGACTACATTGCCTTTTTCATCGACGATGATGACGCGGTCGGCGTCGCCATCAAGCGCGATGCCGATATCGGCGCGCACTTCCTTGACCTTGGCGGCAACGGCTTCGGGGGCGGTGGAGCCAACCTTGTGATTGATGTTGAAACCATCGGGCTCGGCGCCGATGGTGAAGACCTCTGCCCCCAGCTCCCACAGGGCGATGGGGGCGACCTTATAGGCGGCGCCATTGGCGCAATCGAGCACGATGCGCAGTCCCGCCAGGTCGATATTGCGCGGCAGGGTGCGCTTTGCATATTCGATATAGCGGGTGCGCGCTTCCTCATCGCGGTGGGCGCGGCCGATGCCGCGGCCCTGTGCGAGATGGCGGGTCATGTCGCTGTCGATAAGGCGTTCGATCTCAAATTCGAGTTCGTCCGACAGCTTGTAGCCATCAGGCCGGAACAGCTTGATGCCATTATCGTCATAGGGGTTGTGCGAGGCGGAAATCATGACGCCCAGATCGGCGCGCAGCGAGCGCGTCAGCATGGCAACGGCGGGGGTTGGCATGGGGCCAAGCAGATAGACATCCATGCCCACGGCGGTAAAGCCGGCGGTTAGTGCGCTCTCGATCATATAGCCGGAGCGGCGTGTGTCCTTGCCGATCACCACGCGGTTACGATGTTCGCCGCGCACGAATTTGGTGCCCGCCGCCATGCCGATCTTGAGCGCGAGTTCGGGGGTCAGCTTGTCGCCATTGGCAAGACCGCGAATGCCGTCAGTGCCGAAATATTTGCGGACCATCGCCAAATCCCCTGCTTGAATGGTGTGCTTTTATCGATACCACTTTGCGATGCAATAAAGCAGGTCTGCGCAAAGAGAAAGGGCCACCCTGAGGTGACCCCTGATCGTGATTATGGCTGGCCTCAGCTTTCCGGCTGCGGCTCCATGCCGGCCTCGGGCGGCGCATCGGGGCGCTTCTTGGTCGACTTGCCCGCAGTGGGCACACCTGTCGCCTTGGGGGCAGAGGTGCCGTTATCGTCCGGGCGGACCGGCTGCTTGCCATCCATAAGGGCGCGCAATTCGTCGCCGGTCAGGGTTTCATATTCAAGCAAGGCCTGGGCAATGGCTTCCCACTGGTCGTGATAGGTGGTCAGCACATTGCGCGCCGAAGCTTCGCCATCCTCGATCAGCTTGCGCACTTCCTGATCGATGATCCGGGCCGTGTCGTCCGACATGTGCTGGGACTGGGTCACCGAATGGCCGAGGAACACTTCCTGGTCATTGGACTTGTAGCGCACGCGGCCAAGCTTTTCGCTCATGCCCCATTCCATGACCATCGAGCGGGCCAGGGAGGTGGCCATCTGGATATCGCCAGAGGCACCTGAGGTGACCTTTTCCGGGCCGAATTTGATGATTTCGGCTTCGCGGCCACCGAACAGCATGGTGAGACGGGCAAGCGCCTTTTCACGGCTGAAAGAATAGGAATCGCTCTCGGGCAGGGTCATCACCATGCCCAATGCGCGACCGCGCGGAATGATGGTGGCCTTGTGGATCGGATCGATGCCGGCGACCTTGAGCGCGATGATGGCGTGACCAGCTTCGTGATAGGCGGTCAGCTTCTTTTCGTCATCGGTCATGGCCATGGTGCGGCGTTCGGCGCCCATCATGATCTTGTCCTTGGCGTCTTCGAATTCCTGATGGGTGACGAAGCGCTTATTGCGCCGCGCGGCCATCAGGGCAGCTTCGTTGACGAGGTTCATGAGGTCGGCGCCGGAGAAGCCGGGCGTACCGCGGGCGAGAACCTTGAGGTCGACGTCGGGCGCCAGCGGCACCTTGCGCACATGGACCTTGAGCACCTTTTCGCGGCCGGAAACATCAGGGTTCGGCACGACGACCTGGCGGTCGAAGCGGCCGGGACGCAAGAGGGCCGGATCCAGAACGTCGGGACGGTTGGTGGCGGCGATGAGGATGATCCCCTCATTGGCTTCAAAGCCATCCATCTCGACCAGAAGCTGGTTCAGCGTCTGCTCGCGCTCGTCGTTACCGCCGCCGAGCCCTGCGCCACGCTGGCGACCGACGGCGTCGATTTCGTCGATGAAGATGATGCAGGGTGCATTCTTCTTGGCCTGTTCGAACATGTCGCGGACGCGCGATGCGCCAACGCCGACGAACATTTCCACGAAATCGGAACCCGAAATGGTGAAGAAGGGCACATTGGCTTCGCCAGCGACCGAGCGGGCGAGCAGCGTCTTACCGGTGCCCGGAGGGCCGACGAGAAGCACGCCGCGCGGAATCTTGCCGCCAAGGCGCTGGAACTTGCCGGGATCGCGCAGGAATTCGACGATTTCTTCCAGGTCCTGCTTGGCTTCATCAACGCCGGCAACGTCCTCGAAAGTGATCTTGCCTTGCGTTTCGGTCAGCAGCTTGGCGCGCGACTTGCCAAAGCCCATAGCACCGCCACGACCACCGCCCTGCATCTGGCGGATAAAGAAGAACCACACGCCAATAATGACGATGAACGGCAGCCAGCTCGACAGCAGGATCGACCAGAACGGGCTCGATTCCGGAGCGCGGGCGGTGATGCTCACATTGCGGTTTTCGAGTTTGGTAATGAGATCGGCGCCGTTCGGAATGATGGTTTCAAACCGTGTGCCATCATTGAGCTGGCCGGAAACGACATCATTGGTGATGGTCACGCTGGTGACGCGGCCCGCATCAATGTCGGAAACGAACTGGCTATAGCTTTTCTCTGCAACCGAGACAGAGCGTGTCGAGGACTGAAAGACCTGAAACAGGCCCATCAGCATAAAAAGAATAACCAGCCAGATGGCAAAGTTGCGGAAATTTCCGTTCATCAATCCTGTCCCGGAGAGGCGGCGAGGGAGCCGTTTATTAGGGGCGAATGTAAGGCCCGCAATGGGGCGTTACAAGGGCAAGTCCTCGACTCTTCGGACGTCACCGTCCAGTCATAATGTCGCGACGGGGTTAATATCCTCGTGCGTCCAGCAAAAACAAAACACCCCAGCCATTGACCGGGGCGTTCCTTGTTTGGTTATGCCAGACGCTTAGTGAGCGCCATTCGAGCACAGCTCTCATGGCCTTCTCCCCTAAAATCGCTCCACCGGAGCGATTTTGCCTTCAGGCCCGGCTCGAAGCTTCCCTGACCGCATCCTGCACCTTTTCAAAGGCGCGGACTTCGATCTGGCGGATGCGCTCGCGGCTGACGTCATATTGCTGGGCCAGTTCCTCAAGCGTGGAGGGGTTGTCCTGCAGGCGGCGGGCCTGGAAAATGGCGCGTTCGCGGTCGTTGAGCACATCCATGGCAGAGTTCAGCATGGACATGCGCTCGGAAAATTCCTCGGTCTCGCCAAGGGTTGTTTCCTGGTCCGGAGTGTCGTCGACCAGCCAATCCTGCCATTCGGAGGAGCCTTCGTCGGCCCGCATGGGAGAATTGAGCGAGGCGTCGCCGGAGAGGCGCGAATTCATCGACACCACGTCGGCTTCGGTGACATTGAGCGTGGTGGCGATCTGCTTGATCTGGTCAGGGTGGAGCGAGCCGTCATCCAGAGCCGCGATCTGGCCTTTTACCTTGCGCAGGTTGAAGAACAGACGCTTCTGGGCGGCGGTGGTGCCGATCTTTACGAGGCTCCACGAGCGCAGCACATATTCCTGAATGGCCGCTCTGATCCACCACATCGCGTAAGTCGCAAGCCGAAAGCCCTTTTCAGGCTCGAAGCGTTTGACCGCATGCATGAGACCGACATTGCCCTCGGAGATCACTTCGGAAATGGGCAGGCCATAGCCGCGATAGCCCATGGCGATCTTGGCGACCAGACGCAAATGGCTGGTGATCAGCTTCTGGGCCGCGCCCGGATCTTCATGTTCTTTATAGCGCTTGGCCAGCATGTATTCTTCATCCGGTTCCAGCATGGGGAACTTGCGGATTTCCTGAAGATAGCGGCTAAGCCCCCCTTCGGCGGAGAGGATTGGCAAATTGGTCTGGGCCATGAACGCACCCCCTTTAAGCATCCCCCGCATCGCGCGGGCGGAAAAACTGCCTGAGTCCGGTAAGGCACATCGGCAGATGTAATCATCATATAGGTCGCAATGTGATGAATTTAAGAGGCGGAAGCTGCACAAGCATTACAAATTGTACAGGTTCACCGTCTGCGACGTCTTATTCATCGGCATAATACGATAAAGCGCCGAAAAGTTCAAACACATCTGCGTGAGATCCGCTCCGTTTCCATCAACATCCGTCATTGCCCGGCTCGTCCGGGCAATCCATGCAGGTGGCAAGCTGGATCACCGGGACAAGCCCGGTGATGACGGTTACGGAGATTACGAGCGCGCCACAGCCCGGTTGTAATCCGCTAGGGCGTCTTCGAGTTCCTGTAAATCGTCGGGCAATTCGGCTTCAAAAAGCATTTCCTCGCCGGTCGCGGGATGTTCAAAACCCAGTTCGGCGGCGTGCAGGGCCTGTCGTCCGAGATTGCGCACGATCTCGGCCAGGTCTTCAGGCAGCTTGTTGACCTTGGTGGCAAAGCCGGGCGCATAGAGCAGGTCGGAGACCAGGGGATGGCCGATATGGGCCATATGGACGCGAATCTGGTGGGTGCGGCCGGTTTCGAGCTGGCATTGAATGCGGGTGATGTCCCAGCCGTCACCACCAAAGCGCGCTTCCACTGCATAATGGGTGATGGCTTCGCGTCCGCTTTTCAACACGGTCTGTTTCAACCGATTGCCGGGATCGCGGCCCAGCGGTGCATCGACACTGCCCATGCCGGACTGCGTCGCGCCCCAGGCGAAGGCGGTATAGGCGCGGTGCAAGGGCCCTGTGCGGCCGTGATCGGCAAATTGCTTGGAGAGATGCTTATGCGCCTTGTCGGTCTTGGCTGCGACCATGACGCCGGACGTGTCCTTGTCGAGCCGATGGACGATGCCGGGACGCTTGACGCCACCAATGCCCTTGAGGCTATTGCCGCAATGATAGATCAGCGCATTGACCAGCGTGCCCGAGGGCGAGCCGGGGGCCGGGTGGACCACCATGCCGACCGGCTTGTTGATGACGATGAGGTGCTCATCCTCAAAAAGAATGTCGAGCGGGATGTTTTCCGGCTGCGGATCAGGATCTTCGGGAGGTGGGGCGACAAGAGTGATTGTCTCGCCCGCTTTCACCCGGTATTTGGGTTCGCCAATTGGCCTGCCGTCGATCGTGACGGCGCCGCCAAGGATCAGGTCCTTGATCCGGTTGCGACTGAGCGCATCATGCGCCTTGGCCAGAGCCGCATCGATCCGGCCTCCGGCGAGCGTTTCGTCGATCACAATCTCAATGGGTTCGCCCTCAAACTCGAAATCGGTGTCTTCAGCCATGAGCAATCCTGATCAGAACGAGCCGCAGGCCGATGCCACAGAGTGGACACCCGAAGCCAAGGCTGCATTGGGAAAAGCCCGCCGGTCATTCGCGTTTTCGATGGGCATAATGTTGCTCGGCTTTATGGCGGTTGGCTTTGCGCTTGTCTATCGGGTCACGCGCGATAGTCCGCCGCCCGCCATTGCCGAGGTGGTGAGCATTCCAGCCGGGTCGGAGGTGATCTCCGCGCTGAATACTGATGGCACTATTCAGGTGACCTATCGCGCTGGAGACGGCGTTATGTTGTCGGTGTTCGACGCCAGCAGCGGCGATCTGGTGCGGGCCGTGCGGATCGAGGCTGAATAGGCCGAGAGCCTAGCGGCCCTGGATTTCCCTGACTGCGGCAAGCCGGTCGGATACCGATCCGCGCTGACCCTCTGCGGGCGCGGGGAGCAGGTCCTCGCTCTCGCCATCATCGGCAAAGCGCTGCACCCGATCGAACAGGCTTTCCTCCGGAAAGGCGGTGGCGGCCTTTTGCTCTTCTTCGGCGTAGACCAGATGGCTGACGCTGGCAGCGATGTCGCCGAGGCTCCCACGTAGCAGGTCGGGTTGAAAACGCTCACTTTCCCAATCGGCGAGGATCGTTGTTTCCACTTTGCTGACTTTGGTCTGCAACAGGCCCAGAGCGTCATCCATTGAGAGCTTGTCGGCGAGCAATTGGCCGCTATCCGCGCCGGTGCCGTCAGCTTCCGTGAGCAGGGCGTTCAGACTATGCTCGGCATGGGCGATCTGGGCTTCGGCGACCGCAATGTTTTCGGCCTGCGCAGCGCGGTCGGTGGGACTGGAAGGGGGCTGGCCGCCGTCCCTCGACGCTGCGCGCAGTGCCTCGATCTCGCTATTGCGGGTCTCGATCTCGCGTTCCCGCATGCGAAGGCGCTGGGCGAGGTCCGTGGCCTCTTTTTCGAGTTCGAGGATACGGGCGCGCAACTCCGCTTCGCGGCGTTCAAGTTCCCCGACCACCTGAAGATGGTTTGCCCGCTCCGCCTTGAGCGCGCCAAGATCAGTCCGCTTCTGGTTGACGTCGCTGAGCTGTTCGGCAAGCCGCTTGCGCAGTGCCTCGACATTCATTTCGAGACGGCGCGTGGAGAGCGCGAATTCGGCGCGGAGCTGATCCTTGTCGGCGCGGAATTCGGCCATGGTGATGGGGGTTGCCGCTTCGATGCGGCGGGTGGTGAGGCGTACGGCGCGTTTCCACACAGCGGGCATGATGACGAGCGCAACCAGTCCCGCCACCAGCAGGCCAAGCGCAAAATACATGATGTTCTCGATCAGCATCGAACATCTCTCCGGCGGCAAATCCGTGCCGCCCGTCGGCTATCCCGGTGCGAGTGTCAGCAAAGCGGGCTCGACGCCATCTTCGCTGCCTTTTAACCCTAACCGGTTTGGGCGTCTCCGTCACGACAAAGCCGGAGCCAATGGCTCCGGCTCACGTCAGAATTGATCGCTTTAGCGCGTCAGAAGGGGTTCCAGGTGGGCTCGCTGGTGAAGTTGAGATAGCCCACATTGATGCCCAGCCGTGCGCCGACGCCTGAGCGGATCGGCACCACCACCACATTGGCGCGCTTGGTCACGGTCATGCCGAAGCCGCCCAGCACATAGGCAGAGCCATCGACGCCCGGATAGCGCCCCAGGATTTCCTGGATGGTGGAGAGATTATAGACCAGCATCATCACCTTGGAGCCATCGCCGCCGACATCGAAGCCGATGGACGGACCCTGCCAGTAAATCTTGAACTGCCCCGCATTGCGGGTATGGAGCGTGCCTTCTCCATATTTGGCGCCAATAATCAGCGCCCCCCCGGCTTCTTCGCCGAGGATATAGCCATTGGGCAGGCCGAACTGGCTGACGGCGCGTTCGACCACCGAGGCGAGGCCCTGTGCCGCTGAGCCAAAGAATTCACGACCGCTTTCCACCAGCTCATCGCCCGAATAGGTGTCGCTGAGGGACCCCTGAGCCAGTGCTGGCGCGGTTGGCCCCAGAAGGGCCGTCAGAAACGCTGCGAGCAGGGCAAGGCGCTTGAACATATTTTGATCTCCCAAGGGATGGCGCAATTTACGAAGACCTTAAGGTCTGTTGCGTCAGAATTAGGACGCAGGCACGCCGATCATTGGGTTGATGATGAAGCAAATCTCTAAACAAATCTTAACCATGATCGCCCTTGTTTTGCCGCTTTTCGGGCTCTTTCCGGCCATGGTGCAGCAAAGCCAGGCGCAGGCGCTGACCAGTTACGTCATGAGCGACCCATTGACCGGCTATGCCATCGGCGGGATGGACCCGGTTTCCTATTTCACCGAGCCAGCGCCGTTGCGCGGGCGAGCGGAGCTGGAGCAGCAATGGCAGGGCGCGGTGTGGATTTTCAGCAGCGAAGCCAATCGTGATGTGTTCCGCGCCCATCCAGAACTCTATTCGCCCCAGTATGGCGGGCACGGCGCCATGAGCATGGCGCGCGGTTTCGTGTCCGATGCGGACCCCAATATTTACGCGCTTTATAAACAGCGGTTGTTTCTGTTCTATTCAGCTTCCAACCGGGAAGCCTTTCTGTTGGCGCCCGATGCCGCCGCTCTGCGCGGCGCGGAGCATTGGCAGGTTTTGTCCAAAAGCCTGTCGAGCCGGTAGTGCACCCGTAAAAGCCGCTTTAATGTCCCAATAACTGATTCTAGCCGCCTGCCGGCGCTGTACGGAGAATGACAATATGGCCGATATCATCGAGCTCAAGGCAACCGATCTGGCCGCCATGCTCTGCTCCCGGGTGTGTCATGACCTGATCAATCCGATCGGGGCCATCGGCAATGGGCTCGAAGTGCTGGCCGATCCGGCGCAGGGGGAAATGGCCGAGGGCGCGCGCGATCTCATCGCCAATGCGGCAAAGCAGAGCCGGGCCAAGCTCGAATTCGCGCGTCTGGCCTATGGCGCCTCATCAACGGCAGGTACCGATATCGATACCCGCGAATGCGAGCGCGTGGCCCGAATCCTGTTCGAGATTGAAAAGGCCGATCTGGAATGGAATGTGCCGCTGATCCTTCTGCCCAAGCACAAGGCCAAGCTGTTCATGAACATGCTGCTCATCGCAGCCGGTTCGGTGCCGCGCGGCGGTGTGGTCACGGCGTCGATCACTGGGCCTGCGGGTGAAGAGAAGTTTGAATTCACCTCCAAGAGCGATCCGGAAAAGCGCCAGAAGACTTTGGTGCCGTCCGGCTCGGCGGGGCTGCTTTCGGGCATTCCGGAGGAAGGCTTTGTCGATGCGCGGGGCATTCAGCCCTTTTATACCGGCCTTCTGGCGCGGATGACCGATATGGATGTCAATATCGGGCTGGAAAACGACATGTTCTTTTTCACTGCCGTTCCGCAGCCTAAAGCAGAAGCGGCGGAATAGAAGCGTTTCGATAACCATTCGCCAATGATTGAAGGGCATATTCGGCAGAGCGTCCAAAGCTCTGCCGGGAATTTTCTGTCATGCGCACCTGTCTGATTGTCGATGATTCCAGCGTTGTGCGTAAAGTTGCGCGGCGCATTCTGGAAGATATCGACTATATCGTGGACGAAGCCGAAGATGGGCAGGAAGCCATCGACAAGTGCCGTCAGCAGATGCCTGACGCCATTCTGCTCGACTGGCACATGCCGATCATGAGCGGGCTGGAATTTCTCAAGCTCCTGCGTACCTATGTCGGCGGCGAAAAGCCCCGCGTCATTTACTGCACCGTCGAAAATGACATTGGCGCTATCGCCCTGGCGCTGAAGGCTGGCGCCGACGACTACATGATGAAGCCGTTCGATCGCGCGATTCTGGAAGCCAAGTTCGAGCTGGTGGCTTCCGAAGCCGCCTGAGAGGCGACCATAACACCACCCCTATCGTCTTTCTCCCCATCAAGGGAGAAGTGTTTACCTTGAGCGCTTCAGCGCGGGCCCGGTTCCTGCGATATATCAAAACGAAAAAACCCCGCGCTTTGGGCGCGGGGTTTGAAATCTGCTGAGCGGGCCGATGCGGATCAGGCCACGTTCTCGTTGTAGACTTCGCTTTCGTCAGGCTCGCGCAGCACATAGCCGCGGCCCCAGACGGTTTCGATGTAATTCTTGCCGCCGGTGGCCACGCTGAGCTTCTTGCGCAGCTTGCAGATGAAGACGTCGATGATCTTCAGTTCCGGCTCGTCCATGCCACCATAGAGGTGGTTGAGGAACATTTCCTTGGTCAGGGTCGTGCCCTTGCGGAGCGAAAGCAGCTCCAGCATCTGGTATTCCTTGCCCGTCAGGTGAACGCGAGCGTTCTGCACTTCGACGGTCTTGGTGTCGAGATTGACCATGAGATCGCCGGTCGAGATGACCGATTGCGCATGGCCCTTCGAGCGGCGGACGATGGCGTGGATGCGGGCCACGAGTTCGTCCTTGTGGAACGGCTTGGTCATGTAGTCGTCGGCACCGAAGCCGAGACCACGCACCTTGTCCTCAATTCCGGCCAGACCGGACAGGATCAGGATCGGTGTCTGAACCTTGGCGACGCGCAGCGTCCGCAGGACTTCATATCCGCTCATGTCCGGCAGATTGAGGTCCAGAAGGATGATGTCGTAATCGTACAGTTTGCCGAGATCGACGCCTTCTTCACCGAGATCGGTGGTGTAGACGTTGAAGCTCTCGGACTTGAGCATCAACTCGATGCTCTGCGCTGTCGCGCTGTCATCCTCAATAAGGAGTACCCGCATTATAATCCCCTTGTCATTCGTTCCTGCTGGAACCTGCGAGAGGCAGGCCAATTGCCTCTATCGCTCCAACCCTACTGGATATGATCAAAGCCTAAGCGCAACTAGTTAACAAAGTTTAATTCTGATCCGCAATACGCAAAGAGCGTTAGGGTGAATTAATATTAACTCATTGAAAATTCTACATAAATGCACGAAAAAAATCTTAATGTAAAACATTAAGAAGGTGTTCCAAGTGATTCTTGGGACTCAAGCAATTGTGGCAAATGGGAGGGTTTTGGCCACATGTGTGGCAAGGGGCGGATTTCGCCAATCCTCCATGCCATAAAGCTTTTCAGTTAACGATACGTTACATTCTGATTCGTGATGGGCTCTGGGCCATATCGAGCGGAAACCATAATCATGGCAAAGCTCGCCTTGAGCGTTAACACATCGGAACGCGAAATGGCGGCGAATTGATGAAAGCTCTGATCTCGGCCATCGATGCCATTGAAGAGGTTGAAGTCTTTGGGCGGGTGAAGTCCGTTCAGGGGCTGCTCATCGAGGTGATCGGGCCGGTGCGCGAATTGCGTGTCGGCGGGCGCGTGGTCATCGAGGCCAGTGGCGGCGAAAACCTTGCCGCCGAAATTATCGGTTTCCGCGACGGGCATGCCCTATGCCTGCCTTTTGGCGAATTGCGCGGGGTGCGGCTGGGCTGCAAGGCGGTGTTCCGGCGCCATGACGGTTCGGTCAATCCTTCCGATTCCTGGCTCGGCCGGGTGGTCAATGCCAATGGCGAGCCGATTGATGGCAAAGGACCATTGGCGCGCGGGGCAAAATCCTATCCCCTGCGCCAGTCGCCGCTGGCTGCCCATGACCGCACGCGGGTGGGCGACCCCATCGAATTGGGTGTGCGGTGCCTCAATACCTTTACCACCATGTGCGAAGGCCAGCGCATGGGCATCTTTGCCGGGTCGGGCGTAGGCAAGTCGGTGCTGATGTCGATGCTGGCGCGCAATACCGATGTCGATGTCTCCATTATAGGGCTGATCGGCGAGCGCGGCCGCGAGGTGCATGAATTCATCCAGGAATATCTGGGTGAGGAAGGCCTAAAACGCGCTGTCGTTGTGGTGGCGACCTCGGACGAGGCGGCGCTGATGCGGCGGCAGGCCTGCTATATCTCGATGGCGCTTTCTGAATATTTCCGCGATTCCGGCAAGCGCGTGCTGTGCATGATGGACTCGCTGACCCGCTTTGCCATGGCGCAACGCGAGATCGGCCTGGCGATTGGCGAGCCGCCGACTGCCAAGGGCTATCCGCCGACCGTGTTCACGGAATTGCCACGTTTATTGGAACGGGCAGGACCTGGTAAACCAAACTCGGGTTCCATTACCGGTCTATTTACCGTTTTGGTGGAAGGTGATGATCACAATGAGCCCATTGCGGATGCCGTACGCGGTATTCTTGATGGTCATATTGTGATGGAGCGCGGCATTGCCGAACGGGGACGTTACCCGGCCGTCAATGTGCTCCGGTCCATCTCGCGGACCATGCCAGGATGTGTGCCGGATGAAGTCCGGCCCACCCTGTCTCGGGCGCGGGAACTCATGTCCATTTTTTCGGACATGGAGGAACTGATCCGGCTGGGGGCTTACCGGAAAGGGTCAGATCCGAACGTGGACCGCGCAATCGCCATCAACCCCAAGCTGGAAGCCTTTCTGGGCCAGCGGCGGGATGAGGTGACGACGATCATCGAGGGCTATGCAACCCTGGCTGAAATCGTCGCCGAGGCGGATGCGGGGGCCTAGCGGGGCGGTGCTATGTGTTTGGGCCGTTCCGAAGCTGACCTTGGTGTGTAAGGAGTACAGGTCTTGAAATCGCGCAGCGAGAGCCTCATTCGGCTCAAGAAGTTCCAGGTGGACGAGAAGCGCCGTCAGGTGACGCAGATCGAGATGATGATTGCCGATTTCGAGCGCATGGCGTCCGAACTCGACCAGCAGATCGAGATCGAGCAGACCAAGACCGGCATTTCCGATGTGGCGCACTTCGCCTATTCGACCTTTGCCAAAGCGGCGCTGGTGCGCCGCGACAACCTGCTGGCCTCGGCCAATGACATGAAGAGCAAGCTGGAAGCGGCGCAGGATGCGCTGGCTGAAGCGCTCGAAGACCTCAAGAAAGTCGAGCTGCTCGACCAGCGCGAACATCAGCGCGAGCGCGACGAGCAGAACAAGCTGGAACAGCAGGATTATGACGAAGTGGCGCGGCTGCGCTTCCGCCGCCAGTAATCGAGACGTTTAAAGCATATGAAAAGGCCCGCCGGAGCGGGCCTTTTGCATTTATGGCTGTGGCAGGATTACTGTGACACGACCGGAGCCGGGGCCATTGTATCCATTGCAGGGTCCATGACCGGAGCCGGAGCGCGCGGATCTTCCCAGATGAATTCCGGAGCGGCTTCAAGCGCTTCGGCGGTGGTGGGCAGAACCCAGCGCCAGGTGTTGTCTGCGGCCATCGTGTATTCCAGCGACAGATAATCGACGGCCACATTCTTTTCGCCGATGCCGAGGAAGCCACCGACACCGATCACCACGGCATTGATGTCGCCGTCAGCGGTGACGATCAGGTCATTGACCTTGCCGATTTCCTGGGCGTCGTCAGCGCCGCTCGAATAGACGGGGGCACCGAGCAGGTCGTTGACGATGAAGTCATCGGCGCTGATGGTGTAGCCAGCGGAGAATTCCCAAGGTGTGCGGGTGGCGCTGGCAATATTGGTGGCCGCGTCGTTAACGGCATTGTCGACAGCCTGACCAGCGTTCTGGGCGCCTTCACTTACGGCCTCGCCTGCATTTTCAAGCGCTTCACCAGCATTTTCGAGCGTCGTATCAAGCTGCTGGCCGACAGTCGGTTCGGTAGGGGCTGGGGTGGTCGTGCTGTCCTGCGCGATTGCCGAAACCGAAAGAACGGCGGCGATAGCGGAGGTGGTCAAAAGGGTGCGGATCATTGTAGGCTCCAATGGTTCATCGTTGCGGTGAACAGGGCCGTACGGCGCAAAACTTGCCGGTAGCGCGTCGTGCGGCCCATGCTGTTCATGCCGGGTCAACGCAACGAAGCGCCGAGCCGTTCCCCAGCTTTTTCGCATTGTTGTGATTTGGCAGCTCGGTTTCGGCTGCTCTTTGCCGGTGCGCCCCGCTCAGTCGCTGAGAACAGCGCTTGCTGTGTCATAATCGCGCATAGCGCGATGAGGCATGCCGCCGTCGGTGAATTCGGGGCCGAAAGCCACGAAGCCCAGTTTCTCGTAAAAACCCAGCTTGTCTGACTGTGCCGTGAGGTAAAAACGGTCCTGCCCCTGTGCCCTTGCATGAGTCATCGCTGCCTTGATCAAGTGCTGTGCAATGCCGCGCCCGCGAAACGCCATGCGTACGGCCACGCGACCAATCTTGGTATGTTCGGGCAGCGCAATCAGTCGCAGGGTGCCGACGACCTCGCCCTCCACAATGGCCACGAAATGGGTGGCGGTGAGGTCGTATTCGTCGTTCTCTTCCTCTTCGGGAACTTTCTGCTCCCAGACAAAGACCTCGCGCCGTAGCGCGAAGGCGGCGTTGCACAGGGTGGAAAAGACCGGGACGGAAACAATGACGGGATCTGACATGGCGCCGTTTTACCGGCAGTCGCGCCCGATCACAATCTCGGTTTCATGCAGCAAAGGCTCAGGCGCGTTGCGGCTGTTCCTTTCCGCATCGGTGAAGGACCAGCGGTTCCGTCCGCCGGCTTTGGCGCAATAGAGCGCGCTATCGGCCTTGAATTGCAGCCGCCTGGCAACATTGCGCAGCAGCAAACCGCCCACGCGCATCAAGAATAGCCTTTGGCCTCCGCAAAATTCCGTCTCTACGATACCATCGTAGCCGTATTTTGTGGGTCTATTGGGTTATCCCAATATTAATGAGGCTGCGGATTTATACTGATCCGACAGTCTTCAGTCTGACGCGCGGATGGACTTCGTTCTGACTCATAATGACTGTCTGAGGGCGGAAGCGCTCAATGATGGAGCGGACATGAGGCCGGATGGAGGGGGAGGTGATGAGGACGGGGATTTCGCCCTGCTGGGCCGCCTTTTCGTAGCCGGACTGCACCGCGCCGATGAATTGCTGTAATTTGCTGGGCGCCATGGCCAGATGCCGTTCCTCGCCCGTGCCTGCCATGGCTTCGGCAAAGTCACGCTCCCATTGAGGGGAAAGCGTAAGCAGGGGCAGATTGCCGTCCGCACCGAGATTGGACGCACAGATCTGGCGCGACAGGCGCGAACGCACATGTTCGGTAATGGTCTGAACAGACCGGCCATTCCCTGCGATTTCGGCCACGGCCTCAAGAATGGAGGACAGGTCGCGGATGGAGATGCGTTCGGTCAGCAGCGATTGCAGAACACGCTGCAGGCCCGACACGGTGATCATGCCAGGGATAATATCTTCCACCAGCTTCTGCTGGTCCTTGGGCAGGCCAGACAGCAGCGATTGCACATTGGCGTAGCTCAGCAGGTCGGAAACATTGGCCTTGAGAATTTCGGTCAGGTGCGTGGAAATGACCGTCGACGGATCGATGATGGAGAGGCCGCGCAATTCGGCCTCATCGCGCAAAGCCGGGTCGATCCAGGTGGCGGGCAGGCCGAAAGTGGGTTCCGTCGTGTGCGTGCCCGGCAGGTCGATCTGATTGCCATAAGGGTCCATGACCATCATCTGGTTGGCAAAGATCTGGCCGGAGCCGGCTTCCACTTCCTTGATGCGGACCTTGTAGTCATTGGGTTCGAGTTGCATGTTGTCCAAAATGCGCACTGGGGGCATGACAAAGCCCAGCTCCAGCGCCAATTGACGGCGCAGCGCCTTGATCTGCTCGGTCAGCCGGTCGCTGCCGGTCTCGTCTTCCTTCACCAGCGTCAGCAGTCCATAGCCAAGTTCGAGCTTAAGATCATCGATCTTGAGCGCATCGGTGATCGGCGGTTCGGACGGCTGAGTATTGGCGGGGGCGCCGGGGGCGCCGGGAGCGCCCGCTGGTCCGGCCGCGCTTTTGGCCAGTGCCTGCGCTGCTTCTTCCTTGTCCCGAACGTCCTTGGACTGGCCGGCGCGGAAGGCGGCATAACCGACGCCGCCAGCCAAGGCCAGAAAGGGCACGATCGGCATGCCCGGCAGCAGCGCCAGTGCGGCCATCACCGCAGATGACATGCCCAGCGCGCGCGGATATCCGGCGAATTGCTTGGTCAGCGCCTTGTCGGCCGCGCCGGTCACGCCCGATTTCGACACGAGAATACCGGCGGCGGTCGAGACGATCAGTGCCGGAATTTGGCTGGTGAGCCCGTCGCCGATGGTCAGCAGCGTGTAGACACTGCCCGCTTCCTGAAATGACAGGCCTTCCTGGAGGATGCCGATCAGCATGCCTGCGGCAATGTTGATGAAGGTGATGATCAGGCCGGCAATGGCGTCGCCGCGCACGAATTTGGATGCACCGTCCATATTACCGAAAAAGGCACTTTCGCCTTCCAGTTCGGCACGGCGCTTCTTTGCCGTATCTTCATCGATCAGCCCGGCGGACAGATCGGCGTCGATGGCCATTTGCTTACCCGGCATGGCGTCGAGGCTGAAACGGGCGGCCACTTCGGCGATACGGCCCGAACCCTTGGTGATGACGATGAAATTCACGATCATCAGAATGAGGAAGATCACCGTACCGATGACGAAATTGCCACGCGTTACGAAGTTGCCGAAGGCTTCGATGACGTGACCGGCGGCGGCCGTGCCATTGTGGCCTTCAGCCAGAATGAGGCGCGTGGTCGCAAGGCTGAGGCCCAGCCGCAGCATGGTTGCGATCAGCAGCACGGTTGGGAAGGATGAAAATTCCAGCGGCTTCTGGATGAACAGGGCGGTCATCAGAATCATGACCGAGAAGACGATGGAAATTGCCAGCAGCATGTCCACCAGCAGCGGTGGCATGGGTACGATCAGGATGACGATCAGCCCCATCACGCCAGCGGCGAGCGCAATATCACCCGAACGCAGGATGTCGACAACCTGCTTTACCGAGGGGAGCGCGAAGCCGGGGCGGGATGAGGTGGGTGTGTCGGTCATCTTAGTCCACCATCTCCGGCGTTATCCCGGCCCAAGCCAGAATCCATGTCCCTTTATATCCCCTAAAGCAGGGGATTCGGGTAGCGTCAGACATGGATTCCAGCTGATGCCGGAATGACTTATTGAGGGTTGGACACATTAATTTACGCTACACCCCGCTTTTCGCCAGGCTCGGGCACAACCACGCCTTCATCGGCATATTGGTTGAGCTTGTTGCGCAGGGTGCGGATGGAAATGCCCAGGATATTGGCGGCGTGGGTGCGGTTGCCGAAAGTATGGTCGAGCGTATCGAGGATCAAATCGCGCTCCACATCGGCCACGGTGCGGCCGACAAGCGCGCGGTTCATGGCTTCGGCGGTCTGGGCGGCCATGGCGGCTGGCGAGGTGGCGCGTGCCGCTTCGGCAAGCCCCATCCCGTCCGGCAGCACGATGGCTTCAGGCTCGATCGTGTCACCCGAGGACAAAAGCACGGCACGGTGGAGGGTGTTTTCCAGCTCGCGCACATTGCCCGGCCACGGCGCTTTCACCAGTGCATCGCGGGCGGCAGGGGATAGCGCGCGCGATGCTATGCCATTGGCCTTGGCATATTTGGTGACGAAGTGCTCGGAGAGGGCAATGATATCGCCGGGGCGGTCCCGAAGCGCGGGGAGCTTGAGGTTCACCACGTTAAGCCGGAATAGCAGATCTTCGCGGAAAGAACCTTCGCGCACGGCCTCGTTGAGGTTGCGGTTGGATGTGGCGAGGATGCGGATATCTACCGGGACCGGCTTGGTGCCACCGACGCGGTCGATGACACGTTCCTGAATGGCGCGCAGCAGCTTGGCCTGCAACCGCACATCCATTTCAGAAATTTCGTCGAGAAGGAGCGTGCCGCCCGAGGCTTCCTCGAACTTGCCGATGCGGCGCGCAATGGCGCCGGTGAAGGCACCCTTTTCGTGGCCGAACAGCTCCGATTCCAGCAGCGCTTCGGGGATAGCGGCGCAGTTGACGGAAATGAAGGGCTTGTTGGCGCGCTTGCTGCGGGCATGCACATATTTGGCGACGACTTCCTTGCCGGTGCCGCTTTCCCCGGTAATGAGGATCGAGGCTTCGGAAGGGGCGATCTGCTCGGCCATTCTGACCACCCGCTCCATGATCGGGTCGCGGTAGAGGAAGTCCGAGCTTTCCCGCGCCACGGCGGCGATGACGGCGGCGATCAGCTCGGCGTCGGGGGGCAGGGGGATATATTCCTTGGCCCCGGCGCGGATGGCGTTGACGGCGGCAGCGGCATTGGTTTCGACGCCACAGGCGACGACCGGAATGGCGATGCGCTCGGCTTCGAGTCCGGCGATCAGCCCGGCAATGTCCATCATCACATCGACCAGCAGCAGGTCTGCACCCTTGCCGGCGCGCAGAGCGGCGAGACCGATTTCGATGGAAGGCGCGTGGGCGACCTTGGCCCCGCCATCCATGGCCATCTTGGTCGCGGTCGAAAGCTGGCCTTCCAGGGCTCCGATGATGAGCAGGCGCATGTTTGTCGCTCCCTTACTGGGGCTTGATGATTTCGGTCATGGTGACGCCGAGCCGGTCTTCGACCAGCACGATTTCACCTCGGGCGACCAGACGGTCATTGATGAAGATTTCCACGGCCTCGCCCACCTGCCGGTCGAGTTCGATGACCGCGCCGGTATCGAGCTTGAGCAGGGACGAGACGGGCATCTTGGTGCGGCCGAGCACGACCGATACGCGCACGGGCACATCGAACACGGCTTCCAGATCGGCGGCGGTGCGCTCGATATGGAATTCATTTTCTTCGCCGCGTTCGTTCGGCTCCATCGCGTCGAATGTGAGGCTTTCGGAGGCGGTGATGTCGTCTTCGGGATCGCTCATTGGCCGTGCTCCTCATGGTCGGTTGGGCCGGGGGCGGCGAGATAGGCCGCGATCTGCCGGTCAATTTCGCGGGCTGTTTCGGCAATGTCGCGCACGACGCCGCCATCGACCCATTCAAGCCGCCCGTCGCCAAGGCGAATATCGGGCTCCCCCATCACCACCAGCCGTCCGGAGAAACCGGATTGGGCCATCTGTGCGGTGGCATTGTCGCGGATGGCATTGGCGAGGTCGGGATGGCAGCGAATAACCAGATGCGGCACGCCGCCGAGGCTGGCCAGGCATTCGGCGATCAGGGCCTCAAGCTCGGCCTGCGGATAGCGCGCCACCAGATGCAGAGCCAGTTTGCGGCCAATGCTTAGCGCCAGCTCGATTGCTTGCTGGCGATGGCTGGCCATGGCCTCGTCCAGCGCCTGAGCCATGGGCGTGGTTTGTATGGCCAGCGTACCGGCAGCCGAGGCAATGGTCTGTGCCGACATATTGGCAGCGTTGCGTTCGCCAGCCGCCAGCCCTTCGGCATAGGCTTCCTCGCGGGCGGAGGCGATCAGCTGGGCCACGACGTCCTCGGGAATGGTGGGGACGGGCGGCGGCGCTGGCGTGGGCGGCGGCAGATCGTTGGCCGGCTCATCGGCAAGAGGGCGGTGCTCCAGATCGAGATCGAAGGTGAAACGGGCGAGCCGGGCCATTGCGCTACGCCACCATCTGGTCGTCGGAATTGGTCTTGAGGATGATGATCTCGCCCTTGGCCGCGAGATCCTTGGCGATGCCGACCATGCGGGTCTGGGCCTCGTCCACATCCTTGAGCCGTACCGGGCCCATATCGTTCATATCGTCCTGCAGCAGCTTGGCGGCGCGGCCCGACATGTTCTTGAAGAACATTTCCTTGACGTTGTCATTGGCGCCCTTGAGTGCCAAGGCGAGTTCGCGCTTGTCGAGCCGGGCCAGCAGAACCTGAATGGCGGCCATGTCGAGGCGGGCGAGGTCTTCGAAGGTGAACATGAGCTGCTTGATGCGCTCGGCATCGTCTCGATTGGCTTCTTCGAGATTGGTGATGAAGCGGGCCTCGGTCTGGCGGTCGAAGGAATTGAAGATTTCCGCCATCTGTTCATGGCTGTCGCGGCGCTTGGTGTGGTTGAGGGTCGACATGAATTCGGTGCGCAGGGTCATCTCGATCTTTTCGAGGATTTCCTTCTGCACCGGATCAAGGCCAAGCATGCGCTGCACCACATCCATGGCCAGTTCTTCGGGCAATACGGCCAGGACCTGCGAGGCATGGGACGTATCGATCTTGGAGAGCACGACGGCGATGGTCTGGGGATATTCGTTCTTGAGATAGGCGGCCAGCACGTCGGCCTGCACGTTGGAGAGCTTCTCCCACATATTGCGGCCGGCGGGACCGCGGATTTCCTCCATGATGGCGTCCACTTTTTCCTGCGACAGGAAGGAGAGCAGCAGCCTTTCGGTGGAATCGGTATTACCCGAGAGCGAGCCATTGGAGGAAACCGTGGTGACGAACTCGATCATGAGATCGTCCAGCATGTCCTGGGTAATCGGGCCCAGCCGGGCCATGGCGCGGGAGAGCTGGCGGATTTCAAGCTCGTCCAGCTCCTGAAAAATGGGTTTGCCGTAATCGGGGCCGAGCGCCAGCATCAGGGCTGCGGCCTTTTCGTCGCCCTTGAGCAAACGCTGTTCGCCGCCCACCTGCAATTGGGTGGTCGATGCCGTCTTGATCGGGTCGTCTGCCGGGGCGGATTGAGAGACAAGAGCCATGATATTTACGCCGCGCTACCCAGCCAGTCGCGCACGATGAGCGCGGCTTGCTTGGGATTTTCTTCGACCAGGGTGCCCACTGTCTTGAGGGTCTGGAGCTGGGTTTCGCCCATGGATTTTGCGTTGGCGACCCAGGCCGGTGTCTTGTCCCGGGGCGTCTCGTCGTCTTCGCCATCCTGCGTGGCGACGGTGCCGTCTGCCAGAAGCGTGCCGTGCTGGCCCAGCTCGGCCGCCGAGGGCAGGGCCAGAGGCTCGGTTTCGGGTGTCAGTACCTTCTTGAGCAGCGGGCGCATGACAAAGAACACCAGCGCCAGTGCGATGAGCAGGGTAACGGCCATTTCCGCGCCGTTCATCAGATCATCACGGGTGAAGTCGAGCAGGCCACCATCCTGATCGGTGCCCGGCGCGAGCAGGTCGGGCCGCTCGGCGAACTGCATGTTGATCACTTCGACGCTGTCGCCGCGCTCAGCCAGATAACCGGCTGCGGAGCGCACCAGCGTCAAAATCTGGGCGATTTCGTCGGCGCTGCGCGGGGTATAGGTCATGTTCCCCGCGCCATCGTCGGCATAGGTGCCATCCACCACAACGGCGACCGACAGACGCTTGAGGGAACCGGCTTCGGTCACGGCTGTCTGGGTGGTCTTGGAAATCTCGTAATTGACGATTTCCTCGGCGGAGGTGCCCTGTTCGGTCAGGCCCAGCGCGGCGTCGCTGCTGGCGCCCGGCAGTTCATTGGCGACAGTGACCTGACCATTATTGGCGCCGCTGAGGTTCTCGCTCTCGCGCGTCTGGGTAGAGCGGACGACCTGACTTTCGGGGTCAAAGGTTTCCTGTGTGGTGGTCGAGCGGTTGAGGTCCAGCTCCGCCGAAACCTCAACACGGGCCCGACCTGCGCCGACCACATTGGCCAGCATGTCCTCGATGCGGGTGCGCAGGCGGCTTTCGATCCCGAGACGGCGCTCGTCGCTCTGGGCGGAAATGAAGCTGGTTTCATCCTCGGCGGAGCCGGAAGCGAGCAGATTGCCCTGATCATCAACAATGGAGACGCGGGTTGGCGTCAGTCCCTCGATGGCAGAGGCCACCAGATGCTGAATGGCGCGGATTTCGCCGTTCGACAGCGCCCCGCGCACGGACAGCACGATGGAAGCGGTTGGCTCCTTGCGTTCGCGGCGGAACAATTCGCGTTCGGGCAGGACCAGATGGACACGCGCGCCCTTGATGCGGGTCAGCGAGGCGATGGTGCGGGCCAGTTCACCTTCGAGCGCGCGAACATTGTTGATATTCTGCACGAAGCTGGTGGCGCCCAGGGTCGATTGCTGGTCGAAGATTTCATAACCGACCTGTCCGCGCTGGGGCAGGCCCTGTCCGGCCAGCGTCATGCGGGTCGTGGTGATCTGATCGCGGGGAATCAGAATGGTGTCGCCTTCGCCGCGCAGGTCGTAGGGCACATTGAGGGTCTGCAACTCGGTGATGATGGACGAGGAATCCTCAAGGCTGAGGCCTGAATAGAGCGGCGCCATCTGCGGGGTTTGCGCCCGCATGATGAGAAAGCCGAAGAAACCGAGCATCAACACGGCCACTACAGCCATGGCCGCAAGGCGCGGCATGCCGATCCGGTTAATAAGGTTGGTCAGACTTTCCACGCCACCACTCTGAAATCCCGCTATGGCGCATTGGTTTTTTCAATGCGCTCAGCGACTCACTCGCGGTCGTGGAGCCCCCAGACCGATGGGCAAAAATTACCTAGCGGATGGTAAACAAGTTATTAACCGGCTGTTCCGAAATGCGAAAACGGGCAAGAAATGCCGGGTGTAGTTAATATCAGGTGATTCCGATGATGCGCGTTCTGGGGCGGCTGACCTCGATCAATGTCCGCAAGGTGGTGTGGGCGCTCGATGTCCTGGACCAGCTTTATGAACGGGAAGACTGGGGCCTGCCCCTGCGCGACCCGAAAGTGCCGGAATTTCTTTCGCTCAATCCAAATGGCACTATTCCCGTGTTGATCGACGGCGATTTCTCGATGTGGGAGAGCAATGCGATTCTCCTCTATCTGGCCGACAAGGACGAGAGCGGCCGGTTGTTGCCGCATGATCGACAGCAGCGCGCGCTGGCGGCGCAATGGCTGAGCTGGCAGGTTTCCGATCTCAATCCCGGCTGGATGTACGCCGTTTATGCCCTGCTCCGAAAAGTGCCGGGATATGACGATCCCCCACAGATCGATGCATCGATCCAACGCTGGACGGGGCGCATGCAGGTTCTTGAGTCCGCATTGGCAAAGGGGGGGCCGTTCATTCTTGGTAAGAACTTCTCCGCTGCCGATATTGCCCTGGCTTTATCGTGCCACCGGTGGTTCCAGACCCCGTTCGAAAAAGCGTCTCTGCCCGCCGTTGAAGATTATTATCAGCGTCTCAAAGCGCATTCGCCGGGCGCGCGCTGGATGGCTGTGGAATTTAACTGAAGCAAAGAAGACCCGCCGGATCGCTCCGGCGGGTCTGGATTTGTATACCGATAATTCGGCCAGCCCTTTTCAGGGCTTTGGGCGTGATCGTAAGGATCACCCCTCCCGGTAGTGCTGAATCCAGGTGGTACGAAGACCAGCCAGACCATGCTTGTCGATTGCAGCCTGCCAGTTGAGGAATTCATCAACACTGAGCGTATAACGCTCACAGGCTTCTTCAAGGCTGAGGAGGCCCCCGCGTACGGCGGCGACAACTTCGGCTTTGCGACGGATCACCCACCGCCTCGTATTGGCAGGTGGCAGATCCGCAATAGTAAGCGGACTACCATCCGGGCCGATTACGTACTTTACGCGCGGACGCATTTGTACGGTCATTTTACTCTCTACTCAAACCTGACCATATGAAGGCAGAGTAGAGGAGCAGCCTTAAAATACCCCTAAGGGGAAACTTACAACAGGTTAAGAAAAGCGCAGACGTTTCAAGCAATTGAACTGGGGCGACTGGGGCAGGATTCTGCTCGTCATAGCCCTGTCACCGCCAATAGTTTCCGGTCCGCCTGGTGAGGTATTGCTCAAGCAGGCAGCCGATCAACCCGTTGTGGTGTCGTCGTCTGAGCCATCGGCGCCATCCGCATCATCTTCGGGGTCCGGCGTCGTCACGGGGGGCGGTGTCACCGTTTCGCTGACGAGCTTGACATTGGTGACGTCCTTGAGCGCGACCTTGTTGCGGCCCACGGTCAGCATGGGCTCAGGGCCGGAGAAGTCCACGGCGGTGACCACGCCCACCGAATTGGTGCTGATGGCCACGGTATTGCCCGCGACATTGGTGCCCTTGATTTCGATGGAATAGATGCCGTCAGCCTGGATATTGCCGTCCGAGCCCTTGCCATCCCAGAGGAAGGCGCCGTTACCGGCATTGAGCGAGCCCTCTTCAATATAGACCACGCTGCCGGCGGCGTTTTTGATGGTGACTGTGGCATTGGCGACATTGGTGGCCGCGTTATAGGTCCAATACGCGCCGCCATCCTTGAGTTCGGCGGTCTTGCCGGAGGCCGAGACCTCTTTGCCGATATAGGAGACGGCGTCGGAGCGGGCCGTGCTCTGGGTATTGAGCAACAGGGCCTGGAGGAAATCATTGGTCTTGAGCTGCTGTTCGACGCCGGTGAACTGCACCAATTGCTGGGTGAACTGGTTGGTGTCGAGCGGATCGAGCGGATTCTGGTTTTTCAATTGTGTGGTCAGGATCGACAGGAAGGTGTCGAAATTCTGCGCGATGGTGCTGCGCGAGAGGTTGCTTGTGCCTGTCGTGCCAGAAATGCCGGAAACCGCCATATCGCTATTCCTTACGCAATAATGTTGACGCCGCTGGCCTGCAGGCTGCCGCGATAGAGATTGACTGTGGGAGGCACGTCATCGAGTTCGGCTGCCGCCGTGTCATCGCCGCCAAAGAGCGAGTTGGCGTCACGCTCGTTCCGATCCTGCCCGGCAAAGGGATTCTGCTTGAGCGAGAATTCGAGATTGGTCTTGCCGCTATCGAGCCCGGCCTGCTGCAGCGCGCGTTCCAGCGCCCGCTGGTCTCGCTGCATCAGATCGAGCGTTTCCGATTTTTCGACCGTCAGCCGTGCATGGACCTGCCCGGATTTGTCGATGTCGAGCCGGACATCGATCTTGCCCAGTTCGGGCGGATCGAGCCTGATCTGAAAACGGGTATTGCCATCCTGCACCTGCCGCGCCAGCTCAAACGCGATCTGCGGCAGGTTCAGTTGTTGCTGGCTGGTCTGGTAACCGGCCTGAATGACGCGCGGGGCAGCTGCCGGATCAATGCGCAATACGCCATTGTCAGGCGTGGCTGCTGCCTGTGTCGTGCTGGCCGTGTCGGCGGGGGCAGGGGCGGGTGCCGCAGCGCGCATATCGCGCCGGGGCGCTTCATTGTCGCGGGCGGGCGGGCGATCGCCATTATCGCTGCTTTTGCCATCGAGCTTGACGGCGTCTGCCGCCGCGACAGGCTGCGCATTGGTGTCCGCATTCTTGCCGGTCAGCACGGTTTCATTGGTCTTGAGCGCTGGCGCGGCCAGAACCGGCTCTTCGGGAACCTCCGCTTCCGGCTTTAATAGAGCCGCAAGACGGTTGAGCGCGGCTTCGACCTCATCGACCGGTGCAGCGCCCGGCTTCATGCCGATGGCCGCCAGCTTGTCCTCTGTGGCGGCACCCTGTTCAAGCGCTGCCAATAATGCGGCAAGCTTGTCGCCAATGGCCTTGAGCTGATCTCGTGCAGCGACCTGGCTGGCCGGATCGGTGGCGCTGGCATCTGTCATCTGCGCCAGCATCTGGCCAAGCATGTCGGTGAGGCTGTTTTCCACTGCTTCAGTACCGTCAAGCAGTGCAGCAAAGTTTTCCGGCACAGGCAGATTGGCGAGGTCAATTCCAAGCGCCTCGGCCAGATTGGCCAGAGCATTGTCGATCCGCTCCACCAGGTCTGGGTCAAGCAGTTCGCCGCGATGCAGGCCCGCCTGGAGTTCGCTCAGCACATCGACCAGATCGACGAGCGGGGCGGGATCGACCGGAACGGTCTGATCCGGCTGCACATCCATGGCAGCGGCAATCGCGTCATTATGCTCGGTATTGTCCCCGCCAGCTGCCTGCCGTGCCAAACGCGCGAGCTTTGCAAACTCGCTCTCCACCTTGTCGCTGGACTTCCTGGCAGCAGGGGGCGTTTCCGTCGGCTTTTCGCTGAGCAAAGCGGCGAAAGCGCCATGCGCTTCGTCGGGGGCGCTGGCGCTTTTCTGGCCATTCAGCGAGCGGCTGCTCACTCCGCCATTGGTCCCGGTAATGATGGTCAAATGTGAAGCCACGGTGGGCGCACCCGAAAACAGACTAATCCAACGCCCACAATGCAAGCGGCTTGCCAAGTTTTTCGGTGGCAAAAAGTCCTTATTTCTCAATTAATTGCCAAAATGCATGCGTCGATATTTACCTGCGTGCCGGTGCAAAGCTGCCGTGCACAGGGCAAAAGCTGCCGGGCGGGAATGGACAGGGTGCCTGCTTGGGCGTAGAACCGCGCCCTATCATTTCCGCTGGCCCTTGAACCCAACCGGATGCAGGATAAATGTTGAACTCGCTTGATATCGCCAAGCGCCCGGAAGACACGCGCGTCGTTGTCGCCATGTCCGGGGGCGTGGATTCTTCAGTCGTTGCCGGATTGCTCGCCCGCGAGGGTTATGAAGTGGTCGGCGTCACCCTCCAGCTTTACGATCATGGCGAAGCCATACACCGCAAGGGCGCGTGTTGCGCCGGGCAGGATATCCACGATGCGCGCCGCGTCGCCGCCAAGCTGGGCATTCCCCATTACGTTCTCGACTATGAAGAGCGCTTCAAGGCCTCGGTGATCGAGCCTTTTGCCAATGCCTATCAGCAGGGCGAAACGCCCGTGCCCTGCATTGCCTGCAATCAGTCGGTCAAGTTCGTCGACCTGATGACGGTCGCCCGCGAGCTGGGGGCCGATGTTCTGGCCACGGGTCATTACGTGCAGACCCGGCTGGGCGAGGATGGTCGTCGCCATCTGTTCCGTCCGGTGGATAGTGACCGCGACCAGTCCTATTTCCTGTTTGCCACCACGCAGGACCAGCTTGATTTCCTGCGCTTTCCGCTGGGTGGCATGGGCAAGGCCGAGGTGCGGGAGCTCGCCCGTGAATTCGGCCTCGAAATTGCAGAAAAGCATGACAGCCAGGACATCTGCTTCGTGCCGCAGGGCAAATATGCCGACATCATCGCCAAGATGCATCCCGAAGCGCTGAGCAAGGGCGAGATCGTGCATCTGGACGGTCGCGTGCTGGGTGAGCATGAGGGCATCGTTCATTACACGATCGGGCAGCGCAAGGGGCTGGGCATCGCAGCCAGCGAGCCGCTTTACGTGGTCAAGCTCGACCATCGCTCTGGCCGGGTCATCGTCGGGCCGCGCGAGGCGCTGAAGACGCATACGGTGCGCCTGCGCAACGTCAACTGGCTCGGCGGCCTGCCGCTGGCAGAGGCCAGTGCGGGCAATGGTGCGCCGGTCGAGGTCAAGGTTCGCTCCACCCGCGGCCCGCAGCCTGCGGTGATCCAGATGCGCGATGGCGATGTCTATGTGACGCTGGTGAGCGGAGAATATGGCATCTCACCGGGCCAGGCCTGCGTGTTCTATGCCGATGACGGCGTAACCAGCGAAGTGCTGGGCGGCGGCTTCATCGCCGAAGCGGTGCCGCAGGCGCTGGTGGCTTAGAGCTGTCCTGCAGGGCAAAGTGCCCAGGGGAGCAATTTGAGGCGATAAGGCCATGAGAGCCATGCTCGAGTGGCGGGCAGCCCTTTTTCTTCCCTTCTCCCCTTGAGGGAGAAGGTGCCCGAAGGGCGGATGAGGGGTCTGCGATCTTGCAATGAGCACGGAAGACGCGGCGAAAAACCCCTCATCCGTCTCGCGCTGCGCGCGATCCACCTTCTCCCTCAAGGGGAGAAGGGAGGTTCCGCCGATCAATTCCCGCTCAATTGCTCCGCCGTCGGTTCTTTCGCCGCATTGGATGCTTCCTTGAGGGCGTGGTGATTGCCCAGCCCGCCCATCATCATCGAAACGGTGATGAGCAATACGAAAGCGCCCATGGCAAGGAGGAAGATGCGGGTGCGGTTGAGGCCGAATGGGCCTTGTTTCTCGTCCGTCATGGCGGGGCCTTCAAAAAAGTAAAAAAATCCTGGGACAGGCCCAAAGGAATACAGCGGGTCTGGCGTCTTAGCTTCTAGAATAGCCCGGAGAGGCAAGAAGTGCATGCACAGATGATGGGACTGACCGCCGCACCCCCGCCGGACCCGGCAGCGCTGACAGAGGCGCTGGTCGTGCGTGCGCGTAATGGTGATCCCGAGGCGTTCGCCGAGCTGATCGAGGATCATTATGATCGCATCTATCGCACCGCCTGGCGCTGGTGCGGACACCGGGACGATGCCGAGGACATCGCGCAGGAGGTCTGCGTGAAGCTTGGCAGGGCCATTGTCGGTTTTGATGGGCGCAGTGCCTTTTCGTCCTGGGTCTATCGCATCACGCTCAATGCGGTGCGTGACTGGCAGCGGGCGGGACAGCGGCGTGGGCGCAATGCCACTGCCTATGCCGAGATTGCCCCGTCCGAGCAGCAGGCCGAGCAGGAAGAGGCGGCGACCAATAGCCAGCTCTGGGAAGCGGTGCGGGATTTGCCGGAGAAACAACGCGACGCGGTGCTGCTGGTCTATGCCGAAGAGCTGAGCCATGCCGAAGCTGCCGCCATCATGGGCATCAAGGAAGCGACGGTGTCCTTCCATGTGCACGAAGCCCGCAAGACATTGAGGGTTCTGCTATGAGCCAGAACAACGATCCCTTCGACAGCCTGAAGTCCGCGATTCCACCCGCTCCGCGTTCGCAGGCCCGTGCCAATGCGTTGGCGGCTTCACGCGCAGCTTTCGGGGCCGAGCAGGGTAAAAAAATCTCGCCCCAGACCCAAGGAACAGGTTTTAGCGCGCGTCTCACTTCCATCTTCACATCCCTCAAAAGGATTTCGATCATGGATATGCGCCTTCCTATCGGCACCGCCGCCATTGCCCTGCTGGTCCTGCCGCTCGGCGTGCAGCTTTACTATTCCACCGCCATGACGCCGGGCGATCTGGTGGTTCGCCAGGAGGCAGCGCAGCCTGCGCCGGTCGAGGAAACAGCGGGTGCCGCTGCCGATGGTATCAGCGCAATTGCCCCAATGGAGGCGGAGGCGCCGATGGTATTGGCCGAACCTGCGCCGATGGCTACGGATTTGGCGGCCCCGCAGGCCCCCGCCCCCGCGTCGGCCATTGCCAGAAACGCCGGGGCACCTCTGGCCGATCACGCTCAGAATATGGCGGTGCCTGTTGGCGAGACCCTGTCCAAAACCATGACATTCGCACCGCCGCGTCAACGCGTGGAACTAAGCGGAGACAGCTTCAGCGCATTTGAGGAGCAACGCCTCAAGGCGGTGGCGGAAGAGCCTGTGTCCACTTTCTCGCTCGATGTGGATACCGCCAGCTATTCCTATGTTCGCCGCATGCTGGAGGATGGGTTCCTGCCCGAGCGCGACGCGGTGCGCATTGAAGAGCTGATCAATTATTTCCCTTATGACTATCCGGCGGCGGACAGCGCCGAGGTGCCGTTCCAGCCGCATGTGCAGGTCTATCCGACCCCCTGGAACGAGAAGACGCAGATCCTGCAGATTGGCATCAAGGGTTTCGAGCCGGTCTTGGCCGATACCAGGAGCAATCTGGTGTTTCTGATCGATACGTCCGGCTCGATGGATGCGCCCGATAAACTGCCGCTGCTCAAGCGGGCTTTTGGCCTGTTGCTGGATCAGCTTTCGGGTAATGACACGATCTCCATCGTCACCTATGCCGGTTCCGCCGGAATTGTGCTCGAGCCGACCAGTGCCGACAACAAGGCGCAGATCATGGCAGCGCTCGACCAGCTTTATGCGGGTGGCGGTACGGCAGGCGCCGAGGGGATCGAGCTGGCCTATCGCCTCGCTGAACAGGCCAGAATTGCCGATGGCACCAATCGCGTCATTCTGGCGACCGATGGCGATTTCAATGTCGGTATCCATGACCCCGATGCGCTGAAGGACTTTATTGCAGACCAACGCAGCAGCGGCATCAGCCTGTCGGTGCTCGGTTTCGGACGCGGCAATCTCGATGATGCGACCATGCAGGCGCTGGCCCAGAACGGAAATGGCAATGCCAGCTATATTTCGAGCTTTGCCGAAGCGAAAAAAGTGCTGGTCGAGGAAATTGGCGGCACGCTCCACACCATTGCCAAGGATGTGAAAGTCCAGGTCGAGTTCAACCCGGCCCAGATCGCCGAATATCGCCTCATTGGCTATGAAACCCGCGCGCTCAACCGCGAAGATTTTAACAATGATGCGGTTGATGCCGGGGATGTGGGGGCAGGGACGAGCGTGACCGCGCTTTATGAGATTACTCCGGTCGGCTCGGGCCAGATCGATCCGCTGCGCTATGGCGCGACTGAAAGCGCAGATGGCAGTGATGAAATCGCCTTCCTCAAGATGCGTTACAAACTGCCCAACAGCGATGTGAGCGAATTGATGGAAGTGCCGGTGACTGCTGAGCTGGTCTATGGCGATATTGCCGATGCCGGGGTCGACGCCCAGTTCGCCACAGCCGTTGCCGCATTCGGGCAGAAGGTGAAGTCCAGCGTCTACGGTTCGGCGATCAGCTGGGACGAGATCAAGGACCTGGCCCGCGCCGGTCGCGGCGCCGATGATGGCGGCTATCGCGCCGAATTCATCCGGCTGGTGGATATGGCGGCGATGCTGACGCCGGATGGCCGGACGGAGCAGTGATGGGGTCGGTTAGCACTTGAGCCGCCAATAGACGCGGTGCGCACCCTCCCCCATCAATGGGGAGGTGTCGCATCGCGTTCGTGGCAGGATGTGGCGAACCACTATTCCAGCGGCTTTAACCCTGCTTCGATCTGGGCCCGATGGCCTTCAAGGAATGGCGGTAGCGACAGGCGCTCGCCGAGGCTTTCCATCGGTTCATCGGCGGCAAAGCCGGGCACGTCTGTGGCGATTTCGAACAGGATGCCATTGGGCTCGCGGAAATAGAGCGAGGTGAAATAGAAGCGTTCGACTTCACCCGAGGAACGGATGCCGAAGGAATTGGTGCGTTCGATCCATTCATGCAGGCTGTCTTGATCCGGCGTGCGGAAAGCGACGTGATGGACGCCCCCGGCTCCCGGCCGTGCATTGGGCAGGCTGGGATCGACCGAAACGTGGAGTTCGGCGCCCGGACCACCGGGACCCATTTCATAGACGAAGACTTCGGCATTGCGTTCCCGCGCCGCGTAATTGCGCACCTGACGCATGTTCATCACGCGGGTCAGCATGGCATCGGTGGGCTCCAACTTGGGCACCGACAGGGTGATTGGACCAAGGCCGATGATCTGCTTGTCAGCGGGCACGGGCGATCTGGCCCAGGGCACGACCTTGTTCTTATCGTCGATCACCATGCGGAAGCGTTGGCCTTCGAAATCCTCGAAATCCATCGACACATGGCCGAAGCGTTCCTTGATGCCGGAGGTGGAGACCTGATGATCTTCCAGATGCTCCTTCCACCATTTCAGCGTTTCTTCGCTGTCGACGCGCAGTCCGGTGCGGCCCACAGTGTGGTTGCCGCGCTGTTCGCGCAGAGTGGGGAAGTCAAAAAAGGTCAGGTCCGCGCCGGGCGAGGCAATTCCGTCGCCGTAGAAGAGGTGATAGGCCGATGTGTCGTCCTGGTTCACTGTCTTCTTGATCAGGCGCATGCCCAATGTCTGCGTATAGAATTTGAGATTGCGCGGCGCGTCTGCGGTCACCGCCGTCAGATGGTGAATGCCGCCAAGTTCGAGTGTCATGTTCACATTTCCTCATGCAGCGCCAATGCGCTTGTTCGACAGGAATGTAGAAGCCGGGTTCGTTGTTGCCTAGCGCAACGAAAACGACAAACTGATGCGGGTTGTCGAACGATCTTGCGTGATGGGGTTGGCAGTGGGCCATGCTCAACGTCAACAGTGTGCTAGCATTTTGCCGGTGAAGTGCGCTTTGGATGTTGGAAAATTACCATCATCCCGCTTGACAGGCCAAGGCCCTCAACCTTAGTAAGGCGCTCAATGACCCAGCGGTCATGCCCTTTGGGGCGGAGTAGCTCAGTTGGTTAGAGCAACGGAATCATAATCCGTGTGTCCCCAGTTCGAATCTGGGCTTCGCTACCAAAATTCCCGACAGCGTTTCATCTATGGCTATCGGTGTGCAAATTGGCCGCCGTCGGGATGAAAATCCACTTCTCCCGTGTTCAGAGTTTCCGAGCGCGTCTCGGGGCATGATTCTCAAACGTCACACATGAGTCAAACCGGGTTCATCTCGCCTCCCTAAACGCAGGACATGCAGGCATTGCCCGCCTGCCAAATCCCTTCTGAAGAGGCTGAACCCATGAATAAACTGATCCGCACGCTGGCCGCCAGCGCTTCTGTTGTCGCCTTGACGGCGCCGGTCTTTGCACAGGGCGACGCGGCCAAGGATTTCGCGCAGCAAGTTTGGACTTCTTCTTAAATTTCCAGAGGCGGAAATTTTTCTGGCCAGTGAGCGTCATTGTCGATGATGACTTTCACGACGCCGTCTTCCTGCTTGAGTTGCGGAATTTCGCGCAAGGCCAGAATGATCGAGCCTTCTGCATAAATGGCGCGCTCGTCGAAACGGCCATCGGGTCGCTTTCGGACAATTCCTCCCATCAGATTGCCGTCCATCATGGAAATCAACAGCGCGGTCTCGTCGGCATTCAGGGCGTTCCGCGTCGTGGCCTGGAACCTCATCATGTCCTCCTTTTCAGCTCTTGAGTGTGGGAAGGGTGCAAGTGACACCGTGGACCGTCACGTCGGCTTGGCCGACCCGCACCCCGAGGGCGTCGGTCAAACCATTGATGACATCATCGAGCGCCGGTGCGATCGGCGTTATCAGGGCCGCAACGCTTTCCAGGGCCTTGGATTGGGACAGCAGCGGGATAGCCAGAAGGTCGAGCCATATCTTGAGGGAACCAAGCAGGCTGGTGCTGAGCGAGCCAATAATGGTGCGTGTCGACACAGTTTTGGTCTGGCGCTGCATGATGTCGGATGAACTGAAGCCGACAATCACCGCTATTGCCTGCGACACCTGCACATCGGCAATTGCCGAGGCGCCTATCAGGCCAAGCACGTTGAGAATTTTTGCTGGTGTCGATGCGGGCTCTGCGGCCATATCCTCCAAAGTGTTGGGCAAAATCTGGCCAATGCGAATTCGTGCAAGACCCGGGCGCACTTCGAGCTTTGCCATGCCATAGGGTGAAGCTGGTGTCGGGCAGGTCACCTCGACTAATCTGGCCTCGGATTGGGCGACTTCTATATAGACTGGCAGCTCGATCCTGATCGGAATAAGGGTCAATATGCCCAAGTTTCCTGATATCTGGACCCTGATCAGCAGTCGAACCTGAGCTGATCGCACAGTAGCGCCGATTTCGCCGATAGTGAGCCAGCCAGAGCTTTGCATCGGTTCGCCAATGGCCAGCTCGACAGCGAAGGAGGCCAGCCCGGGTATTGTAAGGCTGACGGGCAATTGAATCTGCTTCACTCCGTTCGACAAAATTGCGCTGGCCCGCAAGATGTCGAGTGCGCTTACAACGGTGTTGATCTGCCCCCTTGCATGGCCCGGTGGCCCGTCTGCAAGCCCGCCCAGACTGATGAGATTTCCAACGCGCACAGATCGCGTGCCAAGCTTTTGCAGAAGTCCCTGCACTGCGACTTGATCTGCGGCATTAACGACGTCGGCTATTGCGCCGCCAATCTGGGAGTGGGTGGCTGTCGCATTGAGCACGTCGGTATAAGTGCCTGCCGTCAGGTTCATCCGAACAGCCAATGCATCAAGAAAACTGAGGGCGTCGAGGCGGACGGAGGCCAACTTATTGTAGTCCAGTGCCGTTAGCTGCAACTGGGTGCCGAGCAATTGGTTCAGAACGGCATTGGGGAAGCCGTCGCTCAGGGACGCTGCGCGCGTGCCAAGCGAGAAGGCGGCTCTGGCCTCTGACGACGCGACCGCTTGTGCCGAAATTGTTGGTCGCTGAGCCCATGGCGCGGCAAAGAAGAGTTCGCCGCGGGATCGATAGGTTACGCGCACAGCGTTTTTCCCGGACGCGCTCATGGAGAAGCGTTCATCGACCGGGATGGCCCTGTCCATCCTATAGGCGCCCACTTCGGCGGAGACATAAGCTTCGCTTTCAGGCGCGCTCAAATCTTCCACCGATAGACCGGCCGGAACGAGGCCATGATCGAGAATGACCTGGGCGGCGATGTCGAAGGCTTTACTGGGATTCTGCGCGGCGCTGATGGCGGCAATGTCTACAGCGCCCTGAATTCGGCGTCGTTCGAGATAGAGAGCGGCGCTGTCGATCGCCAGTGCGGTAGCGACCGACATCGCTCCGAACAGGAGCGAAAACAGGATTGCAATATTGCCCTTACTATCTGCCGCAAAACGTCCAAGCATGTTTCACCAGCCACCCTTGCGGATCGTTGATGTCGCCGTAATGGTCTTGGACGGCAAAGGAATAGGTGGGTAAAGGTTCCAGATCGGCAGCGCTGTCGCGTCGTAGCTGACCCGCACGATAAACCTGTCAGGATTGTGCTGGTCTTCCTGAGCCCGAAAATCCAGTCTGTGCGGGTCAAGGAAATACCCTTGCGCAGCGCTTGCAACATATTGCTCGACTATGCTTTCGCGTTCTTCATTGTCGAGGCCTGCAATGGATGCGCGTGCGGCATCTGCTGTGATCTGCTGAATATAGTGGGCAGTGCCGAAATAGATGGCATAGGCAATCATGCCGAAAACCAGCAGCAGGAAGACGGGCGCTAATATCGCAAATTCAACTGCGGAAGATCCGTCGTCTCTACTTGGGAGCATTTCAGTCTCATACCTGGCATTTGCCAAAGTAAAGGCTGCATTCATTGCCTTAACAAAATCAGATTTTTTGCATATGAATTTTATTTCTGCTCGTACAGTATAGGTATTTATTCGTATTATATTTTCAGTATATTTGTATTTACGCCCTGATTTTTGAATTCAGGCTTTGTCAGTGTTTGGGCTGTGTGGCTCAAGAATTTGAACCAATATCAATTCTGCTAAAGTGTGCTCGCGCACTCTATAAATGGATGCGAGCCTCGTGCGAGTACGTAAGGATTACTGTCGGTGCCATGCCTGCATGGGCGATGACCTCGCGCGTCGATCTGCCTGTCTGGCAAAACAGCGTGTGCAAGTGGTGCCAATCAGGATCGGGAGAGATGCCTGAGCAGTCCGATTTGCCGTGTCGCAGCTTGAGCATTCATCATGGGCCTGATGATGCGGTGCTGGTGGTGCAGCCGAAAATGCTGCACCAGTTTGCTGCGATACCCCGTCGCCTAAAACATCATTGCGTCCAGGTCCATTTCGACCGCTGCTTCTGATTGTTCTGCCGCCCCTGTCGTGTCGCGGGGCACAAGCTGGTCATGAATGGCCCGCTCGGCTTCCATCGTATAGTTCCGGCGTAACTGACCCAATACGCCCAGAAGGCTCGATGGGATTGTTGATGGAGCGGGCTTGCCGGTGAGTGCTGCTATGGCGAGGGCTGTGTCGTCTAGGGTCTCGGCAAGCGCTGATTGACCCGAAAGGCCGCGTGCGGCGGCGTCGAGCAGGCCGGTAACTTTGGGGCCATCGGTGTTCAGGCGGGTTAGTGCCGAGGCAATGCGCGTGTCCAGTGCGGCCAGAATATTGAGCGCCAGTGTGGCCTGCTCTTCGAGGTCGGACACCTTGCCCGCGCCATTGCCCTTAGCTGCGGCTCCAAAAGCACCTGCAAGATTGGTAGATTGGTCGAGCTGGTTCATGGCCGCCTCGGCGGCAACAACCGTTTCGGATGTGAGTTCGCGCAATTGCATGGCGATAACGGTCAATGATGCGCCCCGCGGCCCTAATTGGGCGCAGCGCACAGCGGCGTTCAGGCTGACGAGGCGCATATTGGCCTCGATGTCCTGCACTGCGCCGACATGTTCGAGCAGGACACGAACAGTTTCCTGAACAGCGCTGGCCACGGCTTCGAGTTTGGAGCGTTCGGTTTCGAAGTCCTTCAGAATGGAAACAGCGGCGCGCAATTGTGCACTTAGACTGGCAATAGCCGAACTTTTGCTGGTGCCGCTGCCCTGAAAGTCACGGCTGCGAGCCATGATCGTACCTGCGTCACTGGCGAGCGCGTTGAGATCCTTTTCCGCCTGCTCCACTTCTTGGGAGAAGGCGGCCGCGATATCGGTCAATTGCGCCTGTTGCAGGTTCGTGAGAACGGCGATGACGTCCTCGCGTTCCGTGGCGTCCATACCGTCATCCGCGAGAATTTCTGCCATTGCCGCGAGGCCGCTTTCGACATGCTCGATGCGCTGGCGGGTGGAATCGCCGACCTGCAATGACATGACAGCGCTGCCGATCCGTCCCACAATCTGGCGCGAGACGCGACCGGTTTCGGCGCTGCTTTCCAAGGCAGCGACGCGCTGCTCGTCCAATGCCAGGATCGTTTCGGCAAGGCTGCTGGCCAGACCCGAAAGGGTGTTGGCATGGGTGGATTCGAAACGGGCCCGCTGGGATGCTGCATGGTCCACCTCGGCGGTCAGTTGCCGGTAGATCTGCGCGAATTCCTGGATGGTCTGGCTGGCGGAATCGGACAAGGTGGCAATATCGGTGGTGAAGACATCGAAGTCATCGCTGTCGCCAACAATACCAGCGGCGGTGACGCGGGCATTGACGGAAACGATCCCCATCATCTTGACGGTCCGGCGCAGGTCCGAAATAGGCGAATTGGCGGCGGCAACCACTTCGACCAGGCGAGCCAGATCGGCCTTTTCCTGCCCGAAAGTGTTCGAAAGCAGACTGGCGCTTTCAGCGACAGCCTTCAGATGGGTCAGCGCTTCCTCGACCTCGGCGCCTTGCAGTGCCTCGGGCAGCGCCTCGAAGAGTTTGCTCAACGTATTGAGCAGCACCGCGCCTTCCGACAGGCGGGCTCCGACAGCGACAAAGGTCGATTCAATGGCCTGCCGCGGGCGGGCGAGATCATCTGCGAGCTGGTGAGCCATGCTCGGAGTGATTGGCTGTGTCATCATTATACTCCTCCGCCAGACACGGTCTGGCGGCCAAAGGCCGTTATTTCTGCGGCCATTCTGCCAAGCGGCAAAGTGCGTGAAGCCGCGCCGCGCTGAATTGCTTCTTTAGGCATGCCGAAGACCACACTGGTGGCTTCATCCTGTGCCAGGGTCAGGCTGCCCATCTGCCGCATCTCCAGCAGGCCGCGCGCGCCGTCATCGCCCATGCCGGTCAGGATCATGCCCATGGCGTTTTTGCCCGCAGCCTGTGCGGTCGAGCGGAACAGGACGTCCACGGAGGGGCGATGGCGGGACACATGCGGACCCTCTTCGATCCGCACCGTATAGCGCGAGCCATTGCGAACCAGCAGCATGTGCAGATTGCCGGGCGCGATAAGGGCCTGCCCCTGTTGTACGAGGTCGCCATCTTCAGCTTCCTTGACGCTGATCGCGCAGCCCGCGTTCAGTCGTCGGGCGAAGGCGCCGGTGAATTTTTCCGGCATGTGCTGCACGACAATGATGGCGGGGCTGGCAGCAGGCAGGGCTTCGAGCACTTCGCGCAGGGCCTCGGTGCCGCCGGTCGAGGCGCCAATGGCAACGATGGGTTCGGTGACCGGCAGGCGCGCGATGAGACTATCCCTGCGCGCGTCCGATAGTGGAGGCAGGATCGCGTCGGCGGTCAGTTTGGCTTCGACCTTGAGCTCGGCCTGGGCCCGCAGCACTGCGGGCGATTTCTGTACGCCGCGCATTTTGGCATGCGCTGCGGCCTTGGCGGCATCGCAGATACGCATGCGCGATTCCTGCAGGAAGTGTGCCGTGTCGACGCGGGGCTTGGCCACGACATCGACCGCGCCGGCTTCAAGCGCCTGCATGAAGGTATCGGACCCCGATTGGGCCAGACTTGAGCAGACGACAACGGGAATGGGGCGCTGCGACATGATCTTGCGCAGGAAGGTCAGTCCATCCATGCGGGGCAATTCGATGTCGAGGAACATCACATCGGGCACTTCCTGACGGATGCGTTCGACTGCGACATAGGGATCGGCCGCCGTGCCCATGACCTCAAGGTCGGGATCGGCCGAGATGATGTCGCTCAGCGTCGTGCGGACCGATGCACTGTCATCGACGATGAGGACGCGGATTTTTCCTTTGGATGTCGTCATGGACAGATCAGACCTTCTGAAACACCGCAGGCGCGACCTGGCGCATGGTGATGGATGTGCCCACCATAGATTCGGAATGACCAAGCAAGAGATAACCCCCGGGGCGCAAATGGCCGATCAAACGCGAAATGACCGCAGCCTGATCTGATTTTTCGAAATAGATCAAAACATTGCGCAGGAAGATGATGTCGACGTCCCGGTCGATACCATAGGTGTCCGACATCAGGTTCAGGCGCTGGAACCGCACATGCCGACGCAGTTCGGGCACGATCCGCACTTCTAGCCTGGGGCCGGGGCGGCGGGAAAACATCAGGTAACGCGATTGCATGCCCTGGGGGACTGGCGTGACAAGGTCAGCCGGATAGACCGCCCGGCGCCCCTGAGCCAGTACCTCTGTCGAGACGTCGGTTCCAAGAATGGCGTGTCTGAAATTACGGCGCTGGGCAGCCATATCGGCCAGAACCATGGCGATCGTATAGGCTTCCGCGCCGGTTGAACTGGCGGCGCTCCATATCTTGAGCAGCGGATCGCGCTCGGCAGAGCGACGCGCCAGGAGGTCGGGCACCAGCATTTTTTCCATCAGCTGGAAATGCTCGGGTTCGCGGAAGAAGTCGGTCTTGTTGGTGGTGACCGCGTTGATGAGATAGGGCAGTTCATGATCCATGCCGCCCTGCCGGAACAGGTAATCGCCATAGGCGCGCAGACCATCAAGTTCCAGCACGCGCACGCGCTTGCGGAGGCGGCCTTCTACCATCAGCTGCTTGGCCGGCGGCAGGCGAATACCCACTTCCTCACCGATCAGGCTCGCAATGCGCTGAAAATCGGCCGTGCTCAGATGGTCGTCGTCGTTTGAATAGGCCTGGTTGCGGGCGAGACTGGACAAGGTGAACTCCGATGAAGGCAGAGGTCCAGCCGGAGTGATGCCGGCTGGAGCTGTGATGATCAGGCGGCTCGGCTGGCGTGGGCCGCGCTTTCGCCTAACAGTTGATCAAGCTGGAGAACGGTGACGAAGCTGCCATTGCGGCGGCCAATGCCTTCGATGCAATGCCCGCTCCAACCCGCCTGCACGGATGGGGGCGGTTCGAGTACATCGCTGTCGAGCACCGTGACCTCGAAGACCCGGTCGGCGCGGAGGCCCATAACGACCTCCCCCGCCGGTCCGGCAATCGACATCACGACAATGCGGGTGTTCTCATTATCCTCGGCGCTGTCCATGCCGAGGGTGAGGCGCAGGTCGAGCACCGGGATGCCCTGACCCCGCACATCGATCATGCCGAGCAGGTTTGGAGGGGCCTGCGGCAGGCAGGCGATGGGTCGCATGTCCAGGATTTCCTGCACACGCGTGACGGGAGCGGCGAAGATTTCTGCCCCGACGCCCAGAGTTACATATTGCGATCTTTCGGCCATAAGCTGCTCCTGGAGTGCTCTGATGAATGGCGGAAGCCGGCCGCCCGAGGGCGACCGGCATTGCTATGCCAAAGGATCAGGCTGCGCCGCGGCGGCTGAACTCGCTGTCGAGATCGTCATGGTCGTCGCCGTCCAGTTCGAGATCGAAACCGCCACCCTGAGACGTCTTGGCCTTGCCGGGCTTGCGCTGTGCCATGTGCGGAGCCGAAGCCATGATCGCCTTCTTGAGGGTGGTGCCTCGATCCTGCGTGCTGGCTGCGACCGGAATGGCGCTGGCGTCGATGCGGAAGTAGCTGATGGCGGACTGGAGCTGCTCGGCCTGACTGGCCAGTTCTTCCGAGGTGGCCGACATTTCTTCGGCGGCCGAGGTGTTCTGCTGGGTCACCTTGTCGAGCTGCTGGATCGCCGTGTTGATCTGGGCAGCACCAGCATTCTGCTCACGGCTGCCGGCGGAGATTTCTTCCACCAGTTCAGCGGTGCGCTGAATGTCGGGCACAAGCTTGGAGAGCATTTCACCAGCCGACTGAGCGGCCTTGACCGTGGTGCCGGAGAGTGTCGAGATTTCGCCTGCTGCGGCCTGGCTGCGTTCGGCGAGCTTGCGCACTTCCGAGGCGACGACCGCAAAGCCACGACCATGTTCACCGGCGCGGGCGGCTTCCACCGCAGCGTTGAGGGCAAGCAGGTCGGTCTGGCGAGCGATTTCCTGCACGACCATGATCTTTTCGGCGATGGTCTGCATGGCGGAGACGGCATTGTCGACGGCTTCGCCCGAGGCAATCGCGTCGGCAGCGGACTGACGAGCGATCTTTTCGGTCTGGGACGCATTGTCAGCCGACTGCTTGATGGTCGCGGCCATTTCTTCCATGGAGGCGGAAGCTTCTTCGGTCGAGGACGCCTGTTCGGTCGCGCCCTGGCTGAGCTGTTCGGCGGTGGCCGACATTTCCTGCGCGCCAGCCGAGACATTGCGGGTGGCAGAGGTCACTTCCGACACTACTTCGCGCAGCTTCTGGGTCATGGCATTGAGTGCCTTGATCAGATCGCCCACTTCATCGTCAGAATTGACGTTGGCCGTGGCGGAAAGATTGCCATTGGCCACTTCGTCGGCAAGACGCACGGCGGCAGTCATGGCGCGGGAGATCGACACCACGATCCAGGTGGCGGCGATGGCGGCGATGAGGATGGAGCCGATCAGCAGCGCGATCAGGAACATGCGGCTCTGTTCATAGAGCCCGTTGGCATCGGCGATGGCGTTGTTGACGGTCACCACATTGCGTCCAACGATCCGGTCGAGCGTCGCCACGGCCTCGGCACGCAGCGGGGCGCCGACATTGTCGACGAGCTCGGTGGCATTGTAGCGCGAACGCTGGATGGCGATGTCGTTGCCCTTTTCCATTGCCGCGAACAGGCTGTCGAGATTGGCGCGCAAATCGGCAATCAGTGTCGCTTCGCCGGGGCCGGCCTGACGGGACAGGCGGTCGATGCTGGGCTGCATGCGTTCATAGACGCCGTCGAAATCGCCGAACCATTCATCCTGCTTGGCCGGATTGCTCGAGGCCAGGAGCACGTTGCGGTGCTGGCGGAACACATCGCTGGCATCGAGGAACAGCGTGCTGGCCGTTTCATAGGCCGGGAATGCGGCGACGTCGCCGCCGGCCACGCGGGCGGACAGGGCGGGCAGCAGCCTGCCCATGGTGTTCTCGAGCGCGGTGATGGCGGCGCTGCCTTCGCTCGTGGTGATGGCAAAGGCCGCGTAATCGGTGTTCTTGACGACTTCGGCCTTGGCCTGCGTCAACGTTTCCCAATAGGTGCCGAGCGTAGCGATGAAGCTCTGCATGTCCTGGGCATTGTCGGGATTGGTGAAGCTGGCTGCCAGGTTACTCGAAACGCTCGTCAGCTCGTCGTAATTGTGCTGCATGGACGCCTGGAGCTGGGCGATCTCGGCATCGTCATGGGTCAGGATCAAGGCGCGCATATTGTTCGACAGGGCCGTGAGGTCGATCTGCAGTTCCTTGAGCTGCTGGGAGCGGGCGACCGGACCCTCGATGACGCTGGCCATCGAGCTATTGATGGTGCCCAGGCTCTGCAAGGCAATGAACATGCTGACGCCGGATAGCGCCACGACGGTGGTGAAGACCGCCGCAAGTTTGGTTTTGATAGTCAGTCTCACGATACTGGCCTTTCTTCTGATACTGCCGAGGACGCGCTTCTGCCGTCCGAAGTTTGGAAAATTCGATCCATGTCTGGAATGATGATGAAGCCGCCATTGCGCTTGCCGATTCCCTTGATGAATTCGGGGCGCCAGCGCATGCCGACCTTGGGCGCTTCCTCGATGGAAGCGGCCTCGATATCGGTGACGTCATGAACCTTGTCGGCCAGAATGCCGGCAATGGTGGGTTCGCCGTCTATGTCCACTTCCATGACAACGATGCGGGTATCTGCGTCCGGCTCAGGCCGGTCCATGCCGAACATGACCCTGAGGTCTGCGAGCGGCACGACCCGCCCGCGCACATTGATCAGCCCATTGGCGAAGGAGGCCGCGTTGGGCACTTCGGTGATGGGGACAAGATCAAGGATTTCCCGGACGCGACTGGCTTCGACGGCGAACAATTCGTCTTCAAGCCGAATTGTCAGGGCGGTCATTGGGCTATTGGGCATGGTCATGCCGCCCTCCCGGTTTGATTGCGTTCGACATAGCCCTGTCCCGCTGACACGAGATGAGCGGTATCGAGGATGAGAGCTACTGTGCCGTCGCCCAGAATGGTCGCGCCGGAGAAGGACTTTACGTTCGAGTGCAACTTGGTGAGCTGCTTGATGACCGTCTGGTTATTGCCCAGGATCTGGTCCACCACCAGACCGACCCGACCTTCGCCGGATGACACGATAACCACTTTCTGGTGCAGCTCGGACGGCGCTGTTGTGCCGAAGACTTCGCGCAGCCGCAGATAGGGGACCAGACTTCCACGAATATCAAGGAAGTTGCGGCCCTTGGCATGGGCTTCGATGCCGTCCGGCAGTTCCACGCATTCCTCGACTGCTGCCAGCGGAATGGTGTAGCGGCCATTGCCGACGCGCACGAGCATGCCATCAATGATGGCGAGGGTGAGCGGCAGGCGCAGGGTCATGGTCGTGCCCTGTCCGGGATTGGTCGACACATCGATGGTGCCGCGCAAGCCGTCTATGGTGCGCTTGACCACATCCATGCCGACGCCTCGGCCGGACAAAGAGGTGACTTCCTTGGCAGTCGAGAAGCCGGGCGCGAAGATCAGGTGATTGAGTTCCTGATCGGTCAGCTTGGCGTCTGGAGCGATGATGCCATTTTCCTCGGCTTTGGCGCGTATGCGCGCCGCGTCGAGACCATTGCCGTCATCGGAAACCGAAATCGCTACTTCCGCGCCCGAATAGACGGCGGAGAGGCGGACAGTGCCCTTGGCGCTCTTGCCTGCGGCGCGGCGTTTTTCTTCGCTTTCCAGCCCGTGGTCCACGGAATTGCGGATGAGGTGAACCAGCGGATCGGCGAGACGCTCGATCATGGTCTTGTCGAGTTCGGTCTCTTCACCAGCGGTGATGAACTCGATGGGCTTGCCCAATTCGTTCGACAGGTCGTGGATCAGGCGCCGGAAACGGCTGAAGAGACTGCCAATGGGAACCATGCGAATGCCCATTGTGGTGTCGCGCAGACCTGACGAAAGCCGCTCAAGCTCTTCGGCAATGGTCTTGAGGCCGGAATCGGCGCTTTGTGCGGCGATCTGGCTGAGCCGGGCCTGCGCGATGACCAGTTCGCCCACGCGATCCATGAGCTCGTCCAGACGTTCTGCGGGAACACGGAGCGAGGTCGCCGCTGCATTGTTTTCAGGCTTTTCGGCGGGCCGTGATTTTGACGCAGAAGCCGGTTTTGTCTGTTTGGCGACCGGAGCGGGAGTTGCTGCGGGCGCAACAGCTTCTGCCTTTTTGGGCTTTGCCACAGGCTCCGCGACTGGCGCAATATCCGTCAGTGGGGTCAGCGTCAGTTCCATATTGTCGCGCAGGAACAGGAAGACATCATCCACGGCTTCTGTCGGGTCGACTGCCTCGATGTCGACCTGCCAGCCGATATGGGGTGTTTCAGGATCGAGCACTGCCAGATCGGGAATGCGGTCGGTCAGTGCGACAATCTCAATCGGCCCGATCTGGGCCAGCTCTTCGAGCAGGAGCTCTGGATTGGTGCCATAGATCAAGGCATCGCCGGGCAGATGGAAAACCAGCCGCCAGGTTTTGATCTCAGCGGCGGCAGGTGCGGTTTTCGCTTTGGCGGGAGCCGTTGGCGCCGGGGCCGTATCATCCGCCGTGCCTTCAACGATGGCGCGCAGATTGGCCAGAATTTCGTCGCCGCCTTCGGCTCTGGTATCGGGGTCTTCGATAAGGACGTGGATATGGTCCTTGGCGTCGAGCGCCACCTGGATCAGGGCGGCATTGGCCTGGCTCTGTCCCTTGCGAACGCGGTCAAAGGCCGTTTCAAACTCGTGGACGAATTCCGCGACGGCAGTGAAGCCGAACATGGCGCCCGAACCCTTGATGGTGTGCAGGGCGCGGAAGGCGGAATTGATCAGGTCCTGATTGGACGGGTCCTGTTCAAGATCGAGAAGACCCGCTTCGAGCTGGTCGAGCAGCTCGCGGGCCTCCTGACGAAAGGTTTCTGTGGGGTCGGAAATGTTCATGCCCCCGTGACCTTTTTGATGATGGCCAGCAATTGGTCCTGCTTGAAGGGCTTGACGATCCAGCCCGTTGCACCGGCCTCCTTGGCCTGACGCTTGAGGTCGTCGTCCGATTCCGTGGTCAGAAGAATGATCGGAATGCCCTTGCTGGAGGGGTGCTGGCGATATTTTTTGATAAATTCGATGCCGTTCAGAACCGGCATATTGAGGTCGGTCAGAATGGCGTGCACGACATTGGTCGTTGCCTTGTCATAGCCCTCGGACCCATCAGCCGCCTCGATCACATCCAGGCCGGCCGACATCAGCGTCATCGACACCATCTGCCGAATGGACGCAGAATCATCAATGGTTAGAATCGTCTTGCTCATGCCGTCGCGTCCTTAAGGCTGAATAGAAAGAGACGCCCAAAAATCCCGGTGTGGCTGGGAGGGCGAGAGAAAACCGGCATGGCGCAGCACGGTGCTCAGAGGCTCGCCAATGGGCGAAGCCATGGAGAGGCTCTTGCCTTGCGCCTCGGCGGAAATGCGGGCTGCAATGAGGGTTTGCACGGTGGTGATATCGGCCGTGGTCAAGGCCTGCGTATCGACGCCAATGGAGGTGTGGCTCTCAAGGGCCAGACGCAAGCCGCTCACGACTTCTGCCGCGTTCCTGATGCCTGCGTCGCCCGATAATACGTGCGTGTGATCTCGTTTTCCGGTCATGGGCATGACCGGAAGTCGTCTAGTCCGATGGTCGACATTCTGTCTCTCTATCGTGGTGTTCTATGGGAAAGCTGTGGGCTAAGCAGGACTTTCTTCTAGCTCTGGCTCATGGGTGTGAACGGCGTCTTTCTTCTCGCCGTATTCCCATCCGGCTTAATACTAGTATTTGCATCGATCACTTAACCGACAGTTACCCATTTCAAGATTATTCAAAAATTGATTGGCAAGTATTATTGTTTAATATCCAAATAAATACTGTAAATTCTTTGTTTCATTGGAATCGTCGTGGAATCGACTCTGTGCTGCCGCGAGTCAGCGAGGATCGATTCTGAATCGAGATGAAAGAAAGCGAATCGTAATAATTTTGATTCAGCGCGGTGTCGGCGCTGTTTCTGCGCCGGAAGCGGCGTGCGGTCATGGGGGCGGCCGCGCTTGTCTAGGCATTTTGTGCTGACAAAGCTCGTCGCAGGTCAAAAAACAGGTCGTAAACGGTTTCGCTTCCCGACCTTTGGCGTGGGTTTACTGGGCAGAGCCAAATATTTTGGGAGCAGGATCGCGGCTAGCCGGAAACTTTGCTGCCTGGCGCGCCCTGCATGATGGCGCTGATTTCAGGCCATTTCGCGCGGAATGCATCGACACATTCCGGGTCGAAATGGCTGCCGCTGCATCGGATGATTTCGGCATAGGCCTTTTCGATTGGCCAGGCCTGCTTATAGGGGCGCTCCGAGCAGAGCGCGTCAAAGACATCGGCAATGGCAACGATGCGGGCTTCCACCGGAATATCGGTTTCCGACAATCGGTCGGGATAGCCCGAGCCATCCCATTTTTCATGATGGCTCTGGGCGATCAGTTCTGCGGTGCGGATCAGCTCGGATGAGCCGCGTTCGAGAATGCGGGCGCCGATGGTCACATGCTCGCGCATGATGGCCATTTCTTCCGGCGTCAGTTTGCCGGGCTTGGAGAGAATGGCGTCGGCAATGCCGATCTTGCCGATGTCGTGCAGGGGGGCTGCCAGATAAATCATCCGGCACCGTTCGGGGCTGAGACCAATCCCTTCGGCAATGAGCTGGCTGATCTGGGCGACGCGCGAAACATGTTCGCCGGTATCGCCATCCCGATATTCAATGGCGCGGGCGAGCCGGTAGATGATTTCTTCTTCGCGGGCGAGCAGGTGGGCTGTGGCGCGCTCCACCTCGCGGGTCAGCCATTGCGCGCGGTCGGCCAGTTCCACTTCGGCTTGGCGCAAGGCGAGCAGATTGGCGACGCGGGCCTGCAATTCGGTGGCATCGAAGGGCTTGTGCAGAAAATCGGTGGCGCCGGCCTTGATCGCTTCGATCCGCACATGCTTGTCGAGATCGGAGGTGACCATGATCACCGGCACGGTGCGATATGCCTGGCGGGCGCGCAGGGCGGCGGTAAAGGCGACGCCATCCATTTCCGGCATGATATGGTCGACGATGACCAGATCGAACTGGGTCTGGTCGCATTTCTCCAGCGCTTCGAGCGGGCTGAGGCACAGCTCGGGATCGTCTTCCAGCGTCTGCTGGACGATGGAGCCGATCAGGGCAAGGCTCGACCGGCTATCGTCAACTATCAGCAGGCGCATATAGGCAAGTCCCCCGACCCCATTGCCCGCAAAGATAGGCAATAGCCCTTATGCTAAACTTAACGGGCACAGTGGATGTAGGGGGCGATTGCATGCTTGGCGCTGTGCTATGGCACTCATTGGGACAGCGGTGAACAAGATATGAAAAAGATGCGGATCGGTATTGTCGGTGGCGGCCCGGCTGGCTTGATGGCCGCCGAAGCGGCTTCTGGCGCAGGCGCCGAGGTGGTCGTGTTCGACGCCATGCCCAGTATCGGCCGCAAATTGCTGATGGCCGGGAAATCCGGGCTCAATATTACCCATTCCGAACCTCATGAGGCATTGCTGGATCGCTATGGGTCGGCACGAGCCCGGCTTGAGGCTGCGCTTGATGCGTTCAGCGCTGCGGCATTGCGTGATTGGTGTGCCGGGCTGGGCATTGAAACCTTTGTCGGCTCTTCAGGCCGGATTTTCCCGAAAGCGATGAAGGCGTCGCCCTTGCTGCGAGCCTGGCTAGGGCGGCTGGCGCAACAGGGTGTCGAGATCAGAACACGGCATCGCTGGGTGGGCTTTGACGGGCATGATCTGGTTTTTGACACGCCTCAGGGGCGGCGTGTCGAGCCATGCGATGCGGTGGTTCTGGCGCTGGGCGGCGCGAGCTGGCCAAGGCTGGGCTCGGATGCGGGCTGGGTTCCTCTTCTGGAGCAGAAGGGAATTGCTGTAAGCCCATTCCGCCCGGCCAATTGCGGCTTTGAATGCGGATGGAGCCCCGTTTTCGCAGAGCGGTTTGCGGGCGAGCCGGTCAAGGCGGTTACGGCAAGCTCGGCGCTTGGCACGCTGCCGGGTGAATTCGTCATCAATGGCTGGGGCATTGAGGGCAGTCTGGTCTATGCCCATTCGGCTGCATTGCGCGATGCACTTGAGCAAAACGAAGCGGCGGGACTGACGCTCGACCTGGCGCCGGGGCGAAGCCTTGAGCGCTTGGTAAAGGATATTGATCGTCAGCCTGCGAAGGCCAGTTTTTCCAATCGCCTGCGCAAGGGAGTGGGGCTCGATGGGGTCAAGACGGGTCTCCTGCGCGAACTGGTCCCTGACATTGCGACGCTCGATGCAACCAGGCTGGCGCAGCAGATCAAGGCTTTATATCTGCCGGTGCAGCGCCCAAGGCCGATTGCCGAAGCCATTTCAGCGGCCGGTGGGGTGGACTGGAATGGGGTCGATGACGATTTCATGCTGAAGGCGGCCCCCGGCGTGTTCGTCGCCGGGGAAATGCTGGATTGGGAAGCTCCGACCGGCGGCTATCTGCTGACGGCCTGTTTTGCGACCGGACGCGCGGCGGGTCTGGCTGCCGCGCGGCGGAGCGAATAGCGTTCTTCTTCACCTCTAGCGATAGCCCGCTGCCTGAAGCTCGAAAAGTTCGGCGTAGCGGCCCTTGTGCGCGATCAGTTCTTCATGGCTGCCTTCTTCGAGAATGGCGCCATTGTCCAGCACCAGAATGCGGTCGGCCATGCGGACCGTTGAGAAGCGGTGCGAGATGATGACGGCGCTTTTACCCTGAGCGAGGCCCTTGAAGCGGGCAAAGACTTCGGCTTCCGCCTTGGCGTCGAGCGCGGCGGTGGGTTCATCGAGAATGATCAACTCGGCGTCGCGCATATAGGCGCGGGCGATAGCCACTTTCTGCCATTCGCCGCCTGAAAGGTCGCGGCCCTGCTTGAACAACCGGCCCAATTGCTGGTCATAGCCCTGCGGCAATTTGGCAATGACGCCATCGGCCAGACTTTGCTCGGCAGCAAGATCGATGCGGTCCTGATCCTCGCGCGCCTCGATCCGACCCACGCCGATATTGTCGCGGGCGGTGAAGGAATAGCGGATGAAGTCCTGGAAGATCACGCCGACATGGGCGTGAATATCCTTGGGGTCGATGTCCCTCAGATCGATGCCATCGATCAGGATGCGCCCTTCGCTCGGGTCGTAAAGCCGGGTGAGCAGCTTGGCGATCGTGGTTTTGCCCGCGCCGTTTTCGCCGACCAGCGCCAGTGTTTCGCCAGCGGGCAGGGTGAAGGACAGGTTGCGCACCACCCAGTTCTCCGTCTCCGGATAACGGAAGCCGACATTGTCGAAAACAATCCCACCAGCAATAGGGACCGGGAACGGTTTCGGCGTGGCGGGTGCGAGTATGTTCGGCTCGATTTCGAAGAAAGAGAACAGATCGTCCAGATACATGGACTGACCGGCAATCTGGGTGAAGCCGAGCAATATGCGCTGGAACAGACTGTTGAGGCGCAGGAACGAGCCGGAGAGAAAGGCCAGATCGCCCAGCGTGAATTCTCCGGCAATGGTCCGCCAGACGATAAAGGCATAGGCGGCGTAATAGGCCAGGCTGGCAATGCCGGCAAAGGCCGCGCCCCAGCTCGCGCGCAATATGGCGATGCGGCGATTTTCGAGGAAAATCTGCTGCGCCAATGTGCGAAACCGGGCGATGAGATAGTCACCCAGCCCGAAGAGCTTGACCTCTTTGGCCGTTTCGGCGCTGGCCCCGATGTGACGCAGATATTCGATCTCGCGTCGTTCCGGGGTGCGCCAGCGGCTCACCATATAGGCAAGCGTATTGAAGCGGGTTTCGCCCCAGATGGAGGGAATGAAGCTTAAAGGGAGCAGCAGGATCAGCCATGGCGCGTAGAAAAACAGACCCGCGGCAAGGGTGATGACCGTCAAGATGTCCTGCGCCTGCCCGAACATCTGGCTAAGTAGGGCATTGCGCCCTGCTGCCTGCCGTCGGGCCCGCTCCAGACGGTCCTGATATTCGGCACTTTCAAAATGCATGAGGTCGAGCCGCGCGGCATGGGCCATCAGCTCGATGCTGAGCTGGTTGGAGTGAAGCTCGGAGAGGATGGAATCGACCAGACCGGTGGCGCGGGCCAGAATATCGCTGGCCAGAACCAGTGCGAATTCGAGGAAGAGCAGGCCAATGATCGGGCCAAGCACGCCCGCGTTCCACCAATCGGCAAGTTCTGGTCCCGGCGCGGTGATGCCGATCAGGTGGACCACTTCGTCCACAATCAGCTTGCCGACATAAAGTACGCCCACCGGCTGTAGCGCCGCAATAAGGCGCAGCCCGATACTGGCGAGCGTCAGCCATCGGCTGGTGCGCCATATCTGGGCCACTAAACGCCCGAGATGGCCCAGATTTTCGAGCCGCTGCCGGAAGGATGGATTTTCGTCGGGAATTGGAGGCGGACGACGCCCGGGAAGGTCAGTCATGGCGGCGATTGTAATGCGCCGCCCGTGCGGTGGGAATAGCTGCTTTAGGGCAGGTTTCGCAAAAACCCGGCCAGATCGCCGGTAATGTGATGAACATGGGGGCCGGTGGTGCGGCCCAGTTCCCATGCATCGACCTGCTCATGGGCAAAATCTTCGCCGGGCACGACCTGCACCGTCGCCATGCCGACTTCATGGGGGACGACGAGGTTCTTCTCCAGATCATCGAACATGATGGCGCGCGTCGGATCGATGCCATGGAGGCCGAAAAAGCCGTCATAGGCCTGTCGATGCGGCTTGGGCACGTAATTCATGCCGCGAATGTCGTGCACGTCCTCGAACAGATCATCGCCGCCCAGGCGCGACAGGACCGAGCGGGCATGGCTGTTGTCGCCATTGGTGAGGATGAATTTGCGGCCGGGCAGGGCGCGGATGGCATTGACCAGATCCGGATGCGGATCGACCGGCGAATAATCGATGGCGTGGACGGAGTTGAGGAAATGGTCGGGGTCGATGCTGTGCCGCTGCATCAGCCCGTTCAGCGTGGTGCCGAAATCCCGATAATAGTCTTTTTGCAGGGTACGGGCGGCGGTGAAATCGAGCTGGGTGACATCCATCACGTAATGGGTGATGCGGATATCGATCTGCGCAAAGAGATTGCACTCGCGCGGATAGAGGGTGTTGTCGAGGTCGAACACCCAATCGGTAACGTGGCTAAGGCTGGAAACTGAAATCATGGGCCGATGATATGCCACAGATCGGGCCGGAACCACCAGAAGGAGAACGGGGGCCTGAAGGCCCCCGTTGCATGCATTACTGGTTGGCGGCGATCGTCAGGCCGAGCGCGGTGATCAGGCCCGCCGGATTTGCGCCAGCGGCGGCCAGAACCAAGAAGCTGGTCGGGCTGGGTGGGGCAACCTTGACTTCAAAGCTCTGCGGATTGTCGAGGAAGGCATTGACCTGCGGCACGACCATATCGGTCAGTGCGGGCACGCCTGCCTGACCGACCATGGCGGGAACCAGCGGCTTGATGGTTTCGACAAACTGGACGCGATCGACACCGGCTTCGGCGGCGAACATATCGAGCAGCTTGGCAGCGAGCCCGGCATCGTCATAGCGAACCGAGGCGCCGACAAGGGAGAGGGCCTGTGCCATTTCCATGCCCATCATCATCTGCTGGGCCTGGGCTTCTTCGCTCATCGGGTCAAGATCGCTGGCCTGCATGGCATAGATCTTTTCCAGCACGTCGAGGGTGAAACCGGTGATATCGAAGGTGACGTTTAGCGCGCCGATATCGGCGAAATCAAACCGGGATTCATCGATGGACAGGTGGCCATCCGCCATGGTCCAGCTCATGGACTGGGTGATGTTGCCGCTGATCGTGGTCAGGCCCAGCGCATCGATGGTGGCCGCTGCCTCGGGTTCTTCTTCGCCAAGGGTGCTGAGATCGACCCAGATATTGTTGACCGCAACGGTGGAGACCACGCTCTCAAGCGAGTCGTCGTCGGCATAGGAGAATTCGGAAACGGTCTCCATGGAGTCGATCTTGATGATTTCGACGCCATCGCGGCTCACCACCAGCGGGCCGGAGCCGACATGCGCCACGGTCTGCAGCAGGGCCTCCATGTTGACCCCATCTTCGGCGGGCAGCCAGATGTCGCGGGCGACAAGGCCGGTTACGCTGATATGGCCGACCGGATCGGCAGCGAATTCAGTGTCGATGTCGGGAACGGTCAGCTCTTCGGCGGTGTAGCTGCCATCCTCAAACTCTTCGACGCCGGTGAAGGTGAAGACGGTGTCGATGTTGACGGGCTCTTCGGTCAGACCGACAAGGCTGACAGTGACGCCATCCACGGTCACGGTGCTGCCATCGGCAGTTGCCGCGCCGAAGCTGAGATCATAGCCCATGGCCTTGTAGACAGACTCGATGCGATCGACGAACGCCTCGGCGTCCAGCGCCATGGCTGGCTGCATCAGGGTGAGGGTTGCAAGCCCCGTTGCCAGCATCAGGCCTGTTGTCTTCATCGTCATCATCTTTCGTGTCCCTCGGAAATGAGAATGGGTTGGCCGCGCGCGCAGCGATCTGACTGCAAATTGGCCTTAATCCAAGCAATTGCAATGGTTTCGCGGCCAAATTGCGTTCGATGTTTCTAGATGAGGTATATTTCAGGCTAATGTCGAACCCTGTTCAGGGGTTTGTCGGCATTTCCAGAAATTGCCGATAGGCCGGGTTTTCAGTTTCGTCCCAATAGGGAAAACCGATGGCGTCAATATGGGCGAAGAGATCGGATCGTGTGGCCTTTGGCACCTGAATGCCGACCAGAACGCGGCCGTAATCGGCGCCGTGATTGCGATAATGGAAGAGGGAAATGTTCCACGCGTCGTTCAGCCCCTCAAGGAATTTGAGCAGCGCGCCGGGACGTTCAGGGAACTGGAAGCGGAATACCATTTCGTCGCTGATGCCCGATGTGCGCCCGCCGACCATGTGGCGGACATGAAGCTTGGCCACTTCATTATCGGTCATGTCGGTGACGCCCAGCCCATTGGCTTCGAGCAGAGCGATGATGTCGCGCTTTTCCGGATCGCCGCCCGATAGCTTGATGCCGACAAAGATATTGGCGCTGGCGCCGGGCGCGTAGCGGTAATTGAACTCGGTGATGGCCCGCTGGCCGACCAGCCTGATAAAGGCGCGGTAGGAGCCGGGCTTTTCCGGAATAGTTACGGCCAGCAGGGCCTCGGCCCGTTCCCCGATTTCAGCGCGTTCGGCCACATAGCGCAGCCGGTCGAAATTGACATTGGCGCCTGAATTGATGGCAATCAGAGCGCTATGGGGCGCATTGCCATTCTCCACATCGCGCCGCAATCCGGCGAGAGCGAGAGCCCCAGCGGGTTCGGTAATGGCGCGGTGGTCGTCGAAAATATCCTTGATGGCGGCACAGATTTCGTCTGCCGTCACCGTCACGATGTCATCGAGCAGATCGCGGCAGAGGCGGAAGGTCTCGTCGCCGACCTGCCGGACGGCCACGCCATCGGCAAACAGGCCCACCTGATCGAGAGGCACCGGCTTTCCAGCGGCTATGGCGGCCTTCATGCTGGCCGCTTCCTCCGGCTCGACGCCAATGACGCGGATTTCGGGGCGCAGGAATTTGACGAAGCTGGCAATGCCTGCCGCCAGCCCGCCGCCGCCTACCGGTACATAGATGGCCCCGATCGGTTCGGGATGCTGGCGCATCAATTCAAGCCCGACCGTGCCCTGGCCGGCGATCACGTCAGGATCGTCAAAGGGATGGACAAAGACATAGCCATGGCGCTCGGCTAGGCCCGCGGCATGAGCGCGGGCGGCGTCGAAGCCATCGCCGAACAATACCACCTCGCCACCAAGGCGCTTGACGGCGTTGACCTTGATCAGGGGCGTCGTCGTCGGCATGACCACAACTGAGCGAATGCCCAGACGGGTGGCGGAGAGGGCGACACCCTGCGCGTGATTGCCGGCTGAGGCGCAGATGACCCCGCGGGCGCGTTCCTCTTCGCTTAAATGCACGATGCGGTTATGCGCGCCCCTGATCTTGAACGAGAAGACCGGCTGCAAATCCTCGCGCTTGACCAGAATCTGGCGTCCAAGGCGCTCGGAGAGCAGTTCCATCTTTTCGAGGGGCGTCTGCTCGGCCACCTCATAAACGGACGAGGTCAGGATTTTGCGGACATAATCGGTCATGGCGCACTCCGGCAATTGGCGGTGATGGACGCCTCCGCTGGCCAAAAGTCAACAGAGGGAGCACTCACGTCAGCAATTGCCAGGTCTGGAAACAGGCCAGCGAGATCACCAGCCCGCCGACCAGCAGCATCAATTTCTGTGCCGGGATGATCCGCACCACGAAACCGGCGAGCGGGGCCGCAAGCACGCCGCCGACAACGAGTCCGGCAACGGACCAGATATAGCGGTCGATCCCGTCCGCCTCTTCCCAATGTCCGGTCAGGAGAGCGGTGATGAAGGCGACTGAAACGGCTGTGGTGACGAAAAATTCCACCGTATTGACCGTGCCCACCACATAGCGCGGTGCGCCGCCCGAACCGATGAGGCTGGAGGTGACGATCGGGCCCCAGCCGCCGCCCCCCGCCGCGTCGACAAAACCGCCCGCCACGCCCAGAGGCACGACCATGCCGGTTCGCGGTTCCTTATAGGCGGCGCGCAGGCGCAGGGCGCGATAAAGGATATAGACCCCGAGCAATCCGAGATAGATGGTGACGAATGGGCGCAGAATCGCGCCATCGATGGCGGTGAGGACGTAAGTGCCCAGAATGCCGCCCGCTATGCCCGCAGGGGCCAGACGCCAGAACAGCCGCCAGTTCACATTGCGATGGGTGACGTGACTGGTCGCCGAGGCTGCGGTCGTGAACATTTCGGCTGCGTGGACCGAGGCAGACGCCGCCGCTGGCGGCACCCCAAATGAGAGCAGTATGGTGGAACTGACCACGCCATAGGCCATGCCAAGTGCGCCATCGACGATCTGGGCAAAAAAGCCCACCACCGCGAAGATAAAAAATTCAGTTCCCAAACGCTTTACGCTCCCGCAATCGTGGCTGGCTCAGCGGAGACAAGGCGCCAGAGGGCGCAATGTTCCCGTCAGCGAACGATCAGCGTGCCCGCGCCGAATTCGGTGAACAATTCCACCAGCACGACATGAGGCTGTTTGCCGTTGAGGATCACGACGCCCTCGACGCCATTGTCGAGCGCTTCGAGACAGGTTTCGACCTTGGGGATCATGCCGCCCGAAATAGTGCCGTCGGCAATCAATTCCTTGGCCTCGCGCACGCTCAGTTCGGGAATGAGCTTGCCATCGCGGTCGAGAACGCCGGGAACATCGGTCAGGAACAGCAGGCGCTTGGCGCCGAGCGAGCCGGCAATGGCTCCGGCAAATGTGTCGGCATTGATATTGTAGGTATTGCCGTCGCGGCCAGGAGCGACCGGGGCAATCACCGGGATCATTTCCGAGCGCGCCAGCAGGTCGAGCAGGGTGCGGTCGACTTCGACCGGCTCGCCAACAAAACCAAGGTCGAGAACGCGCTCGATATTGGAGGTCGGGTCCTTGATGGTTTTTTCGGCCTTGCGGGCAAAAACCATGTTGCCGTCCTTGCCGCAAAGGCCAATGGCCCATTCGCCTTCGGCATTGATCAGCGCGACGATTTCCTTGTTGATGGAACCGGCCAGAACCATCTCGACGACTTCCATCGTCCGCTTGTCGGTAACGCGCAGCCCACCTTCGAATTTGGACTCGATGCCGAGATTTTTCAGCATGGACGCAATCTGCGGGCCGCCACCGTGCACGACGATTGGGTTGACCTTGGATTGCTTGAGCAGCGCGATGTCACGCGCAAAGGCCTGTCCGAGCGTGGCGTCGCCCATGGCGTGGCCACCATATTTCACGACGACCGTCTTGCCCTCATAGCGCTGCATATAGGGCAGGGCCTGGGCAAGAATGCCCGCATCATGGCTGAACCGGTCGGTATCGGCTTTATCGGTGGACATGGGCGCGGCGTCTCCCTGCAAGGCAATCGGAAAAGGTCTAGTCGATTTCCCCAAGCGATGAAATCGCCTTTGCCGACATTTTCAAGGCGAGAGGGCAATTTGTCCCCATTGCTGACTGTCTCAGTCGATCAGCAATTCTACCCTCACGCGATCGTCGAACGACCATCCGCCCAAAGCCAGCACGCCGCCATCGGCATCGCGGACCAGCGGGGCGGTGCGTATGGCCTCGGCGGGCGTCGTCACCTTGAAGCCGAGGACGTCTTCCAGCCGATGGCGCGGCATGAAATCGGTTGCTCCGGCCAATAGGGAGATATCCGATAGATTGGTGATACGGAACCGCTCATCCCAGATCAGCTCGCTTTGTGGCGGCAGCGCCTGCTCCTCGGGTAAAGCGCGCCCCGGCTCGCGCGAAATAGTCAGCGTTTCGCCCTTGAGGCGGATAACTGCGCCGAGCAGGGTTGCGGCACGATGCAGACTATTCTCGACAATCTGGTCATAAAGGCGCTCGATCTGGCCCAGCGCCCGGGGCTTCTGTCGCCCCCCCACAATATTGAGAACCCGCCCCAGAACCCGCCTGCCGATGGCCGGACTGAGTGTCCTGAGCGCGGCGCCGGGCAGGCTGGCTGCGCCAAAGCCATCGAGTCGCACCAATTCCTCAAAGGCGGCGTCTGCCATTTGCGCCAGGGCATTGTCGGCCTCGGCCATGCGCGTGGCAAAGCGCGACAAGGCAGCACTATCGAGCCCTTCTTCTGCCAGGAGAGGCAGGAGCTTGCGCCAGCGCACCCGTTCATAGGCGCTGTCATCATTGGATGGGTCCTGTGCTGCGATCAGCCCTGCCTGCTCTACGATCGCGGCAAGGCTGGCCGGTTCGACATCGAGCAAGGGACGGAAAATGCTTATCCCTTCCACATTGGAAAACGGCGTCATGGCTTTCAGACCCTCGACGCCGCTGCCATGGGCCAGCCGCATCAGCACGGTTTCGGCTTGATCCATGCGGTGATGGGCGGTCAGCAGCAGATTGACGCCATCGTTTCGCATGGCCTTGCCAATCAATCGGTACCGGGCCTGCCGTGCGGCCTCGGAAATGCCGGTCTCGGGTTTGTCGCCATCCCAGACGAGCCCACGCGCGGCAAGGCCAAGATCGGCCGCGATCTTGAGCACCATGTCCATTTCGGCCCGGGCCTCGGGGCGCAGACCGTGGTCGAGGCTATAGATGAAAATTGCCGGAGGGTTTGGCGTTGCGCGCGCCCAGGTCTGGGCCAGCAGCATGAGGGCCAGAGAATCAGGACCGCCTGAAACGGCGATGCCGATGGCCGGTTCGGCGGAAACTGGCGCGAAAAGCCGCGCCAGTACTGCCGGGTCCTGGAGGTCGGGGGTCAGGCCGGTGGACATTCAGCCTTCGTCTTCTCCTCGGCCAGCCGGGTGCGGAACGCCGGAATCGTGTCGGTATAGCGCCGGTCGATCTCGGCAAAGGTGCGGCAGGCGGTCTCCCGCTCCCCAACGCCAGAAAGCGACATGCCCAGCTTGAGCAGAAGGTCGGGCGCGCGCGGATGCTCTGGATATTTCTGGTAGGCTTCCACCAGAACATCGGCCGCTTCGGCATAGGCCGAGCGGGCCATCAGGGCCTCGCCCAGCCAATTGGCCGCGTCGGGCACTTGGGCATTGTCCGGATAGAGTTCGATGAACTGGCCGAATTGCTGTTCGGCAAACTCATATTCGCCGCCGACCAGAGCCTCGTAACCGGCGCGGAATTGGGCGTCGGCGTCAGGATTATCTGTTTCGGCGGCACGCGGATCATAGCTGAGATTGAGCGGCTGGCCGGTGACCAGATCGATACCGCCCGACTGGCCGGTGCCAACAAGGGGATCGAAAGATTCGCCCAGCGAACCATCATCAAAGGAGGGATCGAATTCCTGCTCGCCCGGCAGCGGCTGAACGCCCTGCTCGGGGATGGTGGTCAGAGGGGCGCTATCGTCATCAATGGGGGCCGGGTCCTGCGGCAACGCCTCAGGCTGCGTCGCGCCGCCTGTTTGGGTTGCCGCCTCAGTTTTTCCCGCAGCACCGCCTTCCAGCTGCTGGAAGCGGAATTCGCTGTCCTCGGAGAGGCGGTTGAGGATTTCCTGAAGTTGCGTGAGCTGGAAGGTCAGCCCCTCGACCTGTCCGTTGAGCACCCTGATCTGCTCTTCGAGCTGCTGGATGCGAACCATCAACTGGGCGCTGTCGGCCTGAGCGACCAGAATGCGCCCACCCGTATTGTTGAAGCTGAGCCCGCTCAATTCGCCCGGTGGCAGGGTTGTCTGTGCCTGCGCGGCACCGGAGCCCAGTCCAAGGCCGAGAGCGCATAAGGCCGCCCGGCTCCATTTTGTAAAACGTCCTGAAGTCAACGCATCATCTCCAATGCTGCCTGTCGGCAAGATGGGTTCTTTCCTCGTGCGGATAAAGGGCAATTTTGGTGAAAAGAAAGCGCCCGGGCCTTTTTAGGGGCTCCGGGCGCTCTTGCCTCCAGTTTGCACTGGATAAATCGGGCTTCTCGAAAGGAACGCCCTTGGTTTTTACTGCACGACAGTGACCGCGCGGCGGTTCTGGCTCCAGCAGGAGATGTCGTTACAGATGGCGACCGGGCGTTCCTTGCCGAAAGACTGGCTCTGGATGCGCTGGCCGTTGACGCCGCGTGACACGAGATAATTGACCACCACCGAGGCGCGGCGGGCGCCCAGGGCGATATTATATTCGCGGGTGCCGCGCTCGTCGGCATGGCCTTCGATCATGATGCGGTAATTGCCATACTGGTTCAGCCATTGGGCCTGCTTGTCCAGAGTGGCCATGGCTTCGCTGGTGAGCGAGCTGGAATCGGTCTCGAAGAAGATGCGGTCGCCAACGGTGACGATGAATTCCTGCTGGCTGCCGGGTGTGCCGGCGCCGGTATTGCCGACCCCGGTCAGGCCGACATTGTCGGTGGCGGAACGGGAACAGGCGGCGATGACAACGACGAAAAGCATCATCGCGGCAGCGCGCATAACGTTGTTGATAGGTGCGGGGATGACCACGTGAGGCTCCTGAAAGCTTACAATCTTAAGCGCAGCATTTACCGCGCTTAATCTTAAAAGCCGGTGTGCCAACGTGGTTAATCTTTGTTTATTGGGGCGTGGATGTGGCAGGAATCCGGGCTTTTCTGTGGCGTTGCCCTTTGGCCACAAAAGATGTGATCGGCGCGTTAAGGTTAAGGGGGGGAGAGGGGATGGCGCGCGCGAGAGACGTTCCCTCACCGCTCGTCACCCTCGGGCTTGACCCGAGGGGTTGTTTTCTTGGGTTGGCCAAACCCATTAGGGCGTGCCTACCGTATTCTTTGTGGGCTAGCGAAATGATGTTGAGCGGAAAGTGAAGAGCCCTCGGGTCAAGCCCGAGGGTGACGAGCGGTGGGTGGTGCACCATCGTCCCGGCCCTTCGCGGGGCTCAGGGCGTGATTCCCTCAAATCGCTCCACTGGAGCGATTTAACGGCGCGAAGCGCCGTCGCCGGTCACCCCTCCGTCAGTTTGAATTCGATGCGTCTGTTGCGCCGGTAGGCTTCGTCATTGTCGCCCGGATCGAGCGGGGCGAATTCGCCGAAGCCAGCGGCGACCAGACGCGCGGGAGGCACGCCCTTGCTGACCAGATATTGCGCCACCGAAATGGCGCGCGCTGCCGACAGCTCCCAGTTGGAGGGGAAGCGGGCATTGGAAATGGGCCGCACATCGGTATGCCCGTCGATACGCAGGACCCAGTTGATATCGGGCGGGATTTCCTGCTCAAGCTGGAGGATCGCGTCGGCCAGCGCGTCGAGCTCGGGCAGGCCCGCCGTCGCTATGTCGGCCTGGCCGGGGGCGAACAGCACTTCGGACTGGAAGACGAAGCGGTCACCCACCACCCGCACATCGGCGCGCGCCTCCAGAATCTGGCGCAGGCGGCCGAAGAAATCGGAGCGGTAGCGGGAGAGGTCCTGCACCCTTTGGGCCAGTGCGAGATTGAGGCGGCGACCAAGATCGGCGATCTGGGTGCGGCTCTCGGTATCGCGGGTTTCGGAGGCTTCCAGTGCGGCTTCCAATGCGCCGATCTGCATCCGCAGCGCGGCCAATTGCTGGTTCAGCAGGGCGACCTGTGCATTGGCCTGATCCGACAGCCTTTCGGCAGCCAGCAGATCCGATTGCAGGCCGGCAATGGTGGCGTCGCGGTCGCCCAGCCCGGTGCCGATCCCCGCCATCTGGCTTTGCAGGTTCTGGTTTTCCGCCTCCGCCCCGGCCAGGGTGGCGGTGAGCGTTGCCAATTGGGCGGTGAGGTCATCGGATCCGGCGCGTTCGAGCTGCAAAAGCTCGGTGAGTTCGGCAATCTGGCTATTGAGCCGGGATAGCGCAGAATCGCGCCCCTGAATTTCCTGGCTGAGGAAAAACTGGGTCAGCATGAACAGGCTCAGCATGAAGATGATGACGAGCAGAAGACTCGACAGGGCATCGACGAAGCCGGGCCAGTAATTGGCCTCCTGCCTGCGGCGGGAACGGGCGCCCGGCATGGCTTAGTTCCGCCGCTCGTTGTCGTCTTCGTTGAGCATGGCCTCGATCAGGTCCCGCAGCTTCTTGTTGGTCTCGCCCTGCTCGGTGATGTATTTGCGCAAATCGTCCTGTTCGGTACGGATATGCTTGACCAGCCCATCGATGCCGCGCGCCAGTTCGGCCATGGCGCGAATGGCGTTCTGGGATGAATTCTGGTTCTGATTGCTGGCCCCCAACTTGTCCACCAGAGCCTGAATGTCGGGCCCGCCGGCATTGGCCTGCATGGCCGTCACCGGATGATCCAGCTCGGTCATCGAGGTCATCCAGTCTTCGAGGTCGGTGTAAAAGGCGTTCTGAGCCTGACTGGTCTGGAGATCGAGGAAGCCCAGAACCAGTGAGCCGGACAGGCCAAAGAGCGAGGATGAGAAGGCAGTGCCCATGCCGCCCAGCGGTGCGACGAGACCCTCGCGCAGATTGGTGAAGAGCGTCGCTGAATCGCCAGCGGTGACGTCCAGCGCATTGATGACGGCGCTCACCGAGGTCACGGTTTCGAGCAGGCCGTAAAATGTGCCGAGCAGGCCGAGAAAGACCAGCAGACCCGTCAGATAGCGCGATGTGTCCTTGGCCTCATCGAGCCGGTTGCCGACCGAATCGAGGATGGAGCGCATGGAGGACGGGGTGATGATGGCTTCCCCGATCCGTTCGCGCAAAAGCCCGGCGACGGGTGCCAGCAGGATTGGCGTGCGCACATCGGTCTGGGTGCCGTCCTGCAGGGAATTGACCCATTTCACTTCCGGGAACAGACGGAAAATCTGCCGAAAGCTGAGGAATATGCCGATCGCCAGCGTGAAGAAGATCAGCGAATTGATAAAGGGATTCGCCCAGAAGAAGGTGATGATCGTCGAGAACAGGATCGCGCCAACCAGCGCTACCAGAACCAGAAAAATCAGGATCTTGATGAGATAAACCGTCGGGCTGGCGAGGTGATAGGGATCATAGCCTTGCGTCATCTTTGCCGAACCTTGCCCCTCGCACGCAAATCAACCGCCTCTGAGTCTAGAGGGGGTCGAAAGGCGTGACAATTAAAAAGGTTAACGTGGCGCGATGACGTTTCTATGGCGCGCCTACTGGACCGGCTTCAAAGCCTTGAACAATTGGCCGTGCAGCGCTTCGTTACCGGCCACGATCTGCCCGTTCCAGACCGAGCCGGGTTGACCGGCATAATCGGATACCAAGCCGCCTGCTTCCTTGACCATCAACAGGCCGGGCGCAACGTCCCATGGCTTGAGGCCAGCTTCCCAGAGCCCGTCATAGCGGCCGGCAGCGAGCCAGGCCATGTCGAGGCAGATCGAGCCGGAGCGGCGGATGCCTGCGACAGCGGGATTGACGGCGGCGAGCTGGCGCAATTGCAAAGTGTCGTTGGACGTGCCCTGGGTCTTGATGCCGGTGCAGATGACAGCGTCGGAGAGATGCGTGCGGCCCGCAACGCGCAGGCGCTTGCGGTCGGCCAGCCAGGCGCCACCACCCTTTTCGGCGGTGTAGAGCTCGTCCATGATCGGGTTGTAGATCACCGAGGCGACGATGTCGTCGCCGCGCTGCAGAGCGATGGCCACGGCAAAGAGCGGGATCGAATGCAGGAAATTGGTGGTGCCATCGAGCGGATCGATGATCCAGGTATGCTGGCCATCGGTGCCGGCAACCTCACCGCCTTCTTCCATGAGGAAGGCATAGGTCGGGCGGGCCTTGCGCAATTCGTCATAAACGATCTGCTCGGCTCGAATATCGGCCTTGGACACGAAGTCGGCCGGTCCCTTGCGCGATACCTGCAGGTTCTCGACTTCGTTGAAATCGCGGCTCAGCGATTTGCCGGCCTTGATGGCGGCATTGACCATGACGTTGAGAAGGGCGGAACGCGCCATAGGGAAAGTGCTCGCTGGCTCATGCGGCCCGCTCGACGCCAGTCCGTAAGGACCGAGGTCAAAAAGCCCGAAGGCCTGCCGCTGGATTTAATTGTGGCGGGCTTATTGCCCCAGAAAGGTGCCCGGTTCAAGGGGCTTGCGTTTCCTGTTCGCTCTGTTCGGGTGCTGATTGTTCTTCTTCCGCTGGCGCAGGCGCGTTTTCGGCGTTCATCGTGCTGGGCAGAATGGTGGCGTTTTCGGCCGGGCTTGTGCTCGTGTCCGTCGCATTGGTCGTGGATGCGGGGAGGGCGGAAGGCCAGAAACGGGCGCGTTCTTCCGCCCGGGCCAGCGCTTCGGCAGGAATGGAGACCAAAAGCCGATCCAGTGCCGGGTCGGACAGGCCCTGTCGCCGCGCCAGCGCGCGCCACATGGCGGCTTCTTCGAGGTCGAGGGTGACGCCTTCGCCTACCGCCAGCAGTTTGGCATAGCGGTTCTGTGCCACTGCATTGCCGCCGTCTGCGGCGCGCGCATACCACAGCGCCGACGCTGCAATGTCCTGTGTGACGCCCTGACCAAGATAGAACAGGGTGGCATAATCGATCTGCGCCGAAATCAGGCCCTGTTCGGCAGCAAGGCCGATGAATTTTGCCCCCTCGGCCAGATCGGGTGCGACACCTGCGCCTTCGAGCAGCATGACGCCATAATCATATTGCGCCTCGGGCAGCTCGGCCTCTGCGGCCTCGCGCATCAGGCTGGCGGCGAGCGTCAGATTGGGTTCGGCATAAATGCCTTCCACATGCAGCAGCGCCATATTGTATTTGGCCGGCATATAGCCCGCATCGGCGGCGTTCTGGAACAGTTCGGCGGCCCGCTCGCGGTTTCGCGGCACGCCTACGCCTTCCTGATAGAGCATGCCAAGCTCGAAGGTTGCCAGATGGTCGCCATTGCGGGAAGCCAGTTGATACCAGCCAGCGGCGCGCTCGGCATTCTGCGCGACGCCGAGGCCTCGGGCATAAATCTCGGCAATCAGGGTCTGTGCTGCGGCATCGCCCTGTTCGGCGCGGGGCAGGGCCAGTTCCATGGCGGTCAGGAAATAGCCCATCTGAAACGCGCCATAGGCGTGGTCGATCTCCTGGCGGGGGCCAAAAACCGAGCTGCTGACCTCCTCGGCCGCATTGTCCTGCGCCAGCACTTGCGGCGTCAGCCCGATAAGGCAGGCGGCGAGAAGATGGGCTGAAAATCTCATGCCTGTTCCTGCGCGGCGCGATCGAAGAGTTTGAGTGCCTCGGCAGGATCGGATTTGGTCCAGACGCAATCGGACAGGCCGATAAATTCGGTCAGGCTTGCCGACAAGAGGGCCGGGTCGGCATCGGGAATGGAATGCACGGCGGGAATTTCAAAGGTCTCGGCCCACCATTCCGCCAGCGCGGCGGCTTGTGGATCCGGCTTGCCGCCCAAAGGCCCGAACATCAGATAATCCACGTCCAGCTCACCAAAGCTCATGGCGTCATGGCGCGACCCGATATTGCCGACCCCGACAATACCCTCGGGCTTGAGCGCGGCAACGGCCTCGCGGATGGCTTTGACGCCGCCCTTTGTCACATGCACGCCGTCTGCCTTGAGATTGCGGGCGAGCGTAACATCGTCTTCCAGCAAAACCGCCGCCCCTGCCGCCTGGCCGATCTGGATGGCGCGTTCGGAGAGGGCGGCATAGGCTGCATCGTCCAGCGTGCCGCGCCGCACCAAAAGCGCCGAAACCTCGGGGCCGCTCAGAACAGCCATCAACAGGCGCGGAAACTGGGCCAGGTCAGGATCGGACGGAGTGATGAGATAGAGAAGCGGCGCCATGATGATCCCAATGCGGAAGTAACGCTCCCTATTTGGCCATTTTGGCAAGAAAGGGACAGACCCAAATAGGCCCTGGACCGGATAGAGGCAATGGCGTGCCTGTCATAGAGGGGGCAAGGCTTGAAAAAGCAGGACGCGCGCCCCTTGCGGAAAGCGCGCGTCCATCACGACGTTGGGAGCGTCGGGGGTAGAAATCAGGCGGCCCGGTCCTGGGAATTGGACCATTCGCCCAATGCCGCCAGCGAATTCATATGGGCGCGGTGGGCGAAGGCCTGGCGGGCGGCATTGAAATTCTCGCGTCGACCGCCCCATTCGCGCAGGGCGACATTTTGCAGGGCCCGGCCATAGGAGAAGGTCAGCGGCCACGGCTTGCCGGAAATCTGGTTCATGGCCGAGAGATGGGCGGTGGCCTCTTCATCGGTCTGTCCGCCAGAGAGGAAAGCAATGCCCGGCACGGCGGCAGGAACATGTTCCTTGAGCACCGCGACGGTGCGGCGGGCGACCTCATCGACACTGGGGCGGTCGCGCGAATTGACGCCGGGAAGAACCATATTGGGCTTGAGCAACATGCCCGCAAGATCGACGCCTGCGAGGCGCAGTTCCTTGAACACGTTCTCCAGCACGTCGCCGGTCACCTGCGCGCAGCGCTCCAGCGAGTGATTGCCGGGCTCCCCGTCGCCGACCACTTCGGGTTCGACGATTGGCACGATCCCCGCTTCCTGGCACAGCATGGCATAGCGGGCCAGGGAATGGGCATTGGCGCGGATATTGTTGCGGGTGGGGGCGATGTCATTGATGGTGATGACGGCGCGCCACTTGGCGAAACCGGCACCCAGCTCCGCATAATGGGCCAGACGCTGGCGCAGGCCATCGAGACCTTCGGTGATCTTCTCGCCTGCTTCGCCCGGCATGGGGAAGGCGCCGCGATCAACCTTGATGCCGGGAATGACATCGGCATCGGCCAGAATGGCGCGGAACGGGGTACCGCCAGCGGCTTCCTGCTTCAGTGTTTCTTCGGTCAGGATGACGCCGGAAATATAGTTGCGCATGGCGTCGGTCGCGCCGAACAGCATCTCACGATAATCGCGGCGCAGCTCCAGCGTATTGGGCAGGTTGATCTTGTCGAAGCGCTTGCCGATCGTGCCTTCGGATTCATCGGCGGCAAGAATACCCTGTCCGGGCGTCATCAGCTTCTGGGCGATCGCATTGAGCGACTTGGTCATCGGTTTAGCCTCGGGGAAACGAATTGCTCACAGCCTAGACTTTCGTTGCCGCGCTTTCGATTAGACCTGCGTTTATGCGACGAAAGACTGATCTTGTATGGAAGCGGGGCGGGAACCTTTTTTCACGCTGCTCGGATTGACCATGTGCTCCATCGTAAAGTAACGATTAAGGGATTTTCGTAGCAGATTAAGGATCGCCCCATGAGCACGCAGCCCCACGTGACTTTCAATGATGGCCGTACGATCCCGCAAATCGGGCTGGGCGTCTGGCAGACCCCTGACGATGTGGCGGTGGCGGCGGTCGAGACTGCGCTTAAAACCGGCTACCGCCATATCGACACGGCGGCGGTTTATCGCAATGAGACCGGCGTTGGCGAAGGCATGCGCGCATCAGGCGTTGCGCGCGGCGACATTTTTCTTACCACCAAGGTGTGGAACGACGATCAGGGCTATAACGAAACCCTGCGCGCCATGGATGCCAGTCTCAAGCGGCTCGGCACCGATTATGTAGATCTCTACCTCATCCACTGGCCTTCGGCCTATCGCGGCAAATTTATCGAAACATGGAAGGCGCTGATCCTGCTGCGGGAGGAGGGCAAAGCAAGGTCGATCGGCGTTTCAAATTTTGAGGGCGATTACCTCGACGAGATCATCAAGGCGACGGGCGTTGCCCCGGCGCTGAACCAGATCCAGCTTCATCCGCGTTTCCAGCAGCGGGCGATGCGTGCCAAACATGCAAATCTTGGCGTCTTGACCGAGAGCTGGAGCCCCTTGGGGCAGGGCCAGATGCTGGCTGATCCGGTGATCGCTGAAATTGCCGCCCGCCATGGCAAAAGCCCGGCGCAGGTGATCATCCGCTGGCACCTCGATAGCGGGCTGATCGTCATTCCCAAATCGGTGACACCCAGCCGGATCGTCGAAAATTTCAATGTGTTCGACTTCACCCTGAGCGATGAGGACAAGGCGGCGATTGCAGCACTGGACCGGGCCGATGGCCGGATCGGGTCAGACCCGGTGACGGCAAAGTTTTAGGGCGTTCACCAGATTTCAAAACCCATCGTCATTGCCGGGCTTGTCCCGGCAATCCAGTCCTCTGTGAGATGGACTACCCGGATGAACCGGGTGGTGATGGCGGTTGAGAGTGGGCAACCAGAGAGAAAAAAGCCCGGATCGCTCCGGGCCTTTCTGCTTACTTCTTCAGCGCTTCGACGCCGGGGAGGGGCTTGCCTTCCATCCATTCGAGGAAGGCGCCGCCTGCGGTCGAAACATAGGTCAGCTTGTCCTTGACCCCGGCATGGGCCAGTGCGCTCACCGTGTCGCCGCCCCCGGCAACCGAAACCAGATGGCCGTCATGGGTGCGTTTGGCGACGTGCTTGGCGATGGCGACGGTGCCTGCGTCGAAGGGTTCCATTTCAAACGCGCCGACGGGGCCGTTCCAGACGATTGTATGGGCATCGTCGATGGCGGCGTTGACGCGCTCGATGGAGGAGGGGCCCATATCCAGAATCATGCCATCGGGATCGACGGCGTCGACGCCATAGAGCCGGGTGGGCGAATTGGCCTTGAAATGCCAGGAGACCACCGCGTCAATCGGCAGGATAATGGCGCAATTGGCCTTTTCTGCCTTGTCCATGATGCGGCGAGCGGTGTCGGCGAGGTCTTTTTCGCACAACGATTTGCCGACGCCGTGGCCTTGCGCGAACAGGAAAGTATTGGCCATGCCGCCGCCGATGACGAGACCATCCACCTTGGTCACAAGATTTTCGAGCAGGTCGATCTTGGAGGACACTTTCGCACCGCCAACAATGGCAACGACCGGCTTTCTGGGCTTGCCGAGACCGGCTTCCAGCGCCTTGAGTTCGGCTTCCATGGCCAGACCCGCTGCGGCGGGCAGGAGGCGGGCCAGCGCCTCAGTGGAAGCATGGGCGCGATGGGCGGCAGAGAAGGCGTCATTGACATAAACATCGCCGAGGCTGGCCATGCGCTTGGCCAGTTCGACGTCATTTTCTTCTTCGCCGGGGTGGAAACGGGTGTTTTCGAGCACCAGCACCGAGCCGGCGGGTGCTTCGTCAATGGCCTGTTGCGCGGCGCTGACATCGACCCAGTCAGTGGCGACGAAGCCGACCGGATGGCCGGTTTCATTGGCGACGGTCTCGCAGACCTGTTCGAGCGAGAATTCAGGGTTCACCTTGCCCTTGGGACGGCCGAAATGGGACAGCAGGATAGCCTTGCCGTCTTTCTTGACGATTTCGCGGATGGTGGGCACCAGCCGCTCGATACGGGTGGCGTCAGTCACCTTGCCATCGGCCACTGGCACGTTGAGGTCGGCGCGCAGCAGCACGCGCTTATTGGTCAGGTCGAGTTCGTCGAGGGTCTTGAAGCCGTCGCTCATGGTGCTGCCTCCGGGCGTGGAAATCTGGGCGTGGGGTAGCAGAGTGCGACGAAAGCCGGAAGTCAGGAAGCGAAAAAACTCCTCGGGCCGTCAGGCCGAAAGCTGCAGGCCGTGTCTGTCGGGCAGATTGAGCGCAGCCACGAGCGCTCGATACTCCTGCCGCGCGTTGATATGGGACATGGAAGGGGCGCTGCCCAGCATGTCGGCGTCCAGCGGATCGAACACTGTCATGCCGGTGAGAAACAGCGAGCGGAAAATGACGCGTTCGGCAATGCCATCGGCGACGCGACAGCCTAGCCCCTGGGCCAGATGCCCCACGATCTCCTGCACGCGGCTGGCATTATGCGAGCCCAGATTGGCAATGCGGTTGCGCACGAGCACCCAGTCGAAACTCCGGCCCCTGCGCTTCTGCTGCTCGGCGCGCGCCTTCTGCACATTGCGGGTATAGGGGCTGGCTTCGAGTGGCGCGCCGGTCTTGGGATCGATGCGGGCAAGCACATCGAGGTCGATCATGCTGTCATTGATCGGGGTCAGCAGCGTGTCGGCGGCGTCATGGGCAAGGCGGGCCAGATTACCGTCAAAGCCGGGCGTGTCGATGACGACGAAATCAACCGCGCCGCGCAGCTCGTTCATGGCTCGGTTGAACAGGTCCAGTTCCACACGCTGGTTTTCGGCGATGGAATCGCCCCAGCCGGTGGGAAGATGGACATGCTTCGGCATCAGGATTTCGCGCCCGCTGGTCTCGGCTGTCGCGCGTCGGTTGCGCACATAACGGGTGAGGGTCTGCTGGCGACTGTCCACATCGATAGTGGCGACGCTATAGCCCTGATGCAGAAGATATACGGCTAGATGCAGGGCCGTGGTCGATTTGCCCGAGCCACCCTTTTCGTTCCCGACGGTGATGATATGCGTTGCGCCATCGGCCATGGATCGACTCCAAATCAGGGTTTACCTTTGTTAACCATCAAGCGATTTCATGGTTAACAATGCGCTAACGGATTGCGCTTGCAGATAAAATCCCTTGGGCAAATCCTTGATGTGGTTCGGCTAGTCCCCGCAGCCGAACAGGCCCGGATAGTCCACGACCAGCCCATCCTCGTCGATGCTGATGACCTGCTCGAAATCAGCCGATTGATAGCGGAAATGGGTTTCGTCGAGCTGCGTGTAAATCTGCTCGGAGCGCCTGATGCTGAAATCGGTGGCGTCGATCCAGGCCATGGCGAAACGGATGGGCTGATTGCCGGTCCAGTCCGAACGCCAGATGGGTAGGGAATTGGTCATCGGCGTGGGCCAGATGTCCACATCGATACAACCACGCAAAGCCGGGATCGGCTCGGCGCGATCATCGGACCAGCCGCCTGCGCCATCGGCGAAGAGTTCAAGCACTTTACCGTCCGCGCGTTCGACTTTCACCGTGCGGGTATGGCCGTTTTCATCGAGCTTGAGGCGGTAGAACAGCCCGAAATCAGGCCCGATGATCGCGCCGCGAATGCGTGTATCGCGGCCATTGGCGATGATATGGGCGTGCTCGAATGTGTCGAGTTCAATGCCGTGCCAGCGGATGGATCGGTTGAGGGGCATGCTTTTACCTCGTGACCGGCACGCGATTTTCCCGCTACCGTCATTGCCCGGCCATCCTCGGACTTGATCCGAGGACCGGGCAATCCATCTTGCCGCACCATGGACCACCCGGACAAGCCGGGTGGTGACGAAAGACGGGTCAGGGTCGATATATGAAAAAGGCGCCCCGAAGGACGCCCTTTCAATTCCAATGCTTCAATCGCCTTAGAGAGTCTTGCTCAGCGCGACGGCCGTGTCGGCCATGCGGTTGGAGAAGCCCCATTCATTGTCGTACCAGCTAAGGACCGACACGAAATTGCCGTCCATCACCTTGGTCTGGTCCAGAGCCATGGTGGAGGAATGCGGATCATGGTTGAAGTCGATGGAGACGTTCGGGCGCTCGGTATAACCCAGCACGCCCTTGAGTTCCCCGTCGGCATATTTCTTGACCGCAGCATTGATTTCTTCGGCGGTCACATTGCGCTTGGCAATGAACTTGAAATCGACGCAGGACACGTTGGGGGTCGGAACGCGGATCGAAACACCGTCGAGCTTGCCCTTGAGTTCGGGCAGGACCAGGCCGATGGCCTTGGCAGCGCCGGTCGAGGTCGGGATCTGGCTAAGCGCAGCCGCGCGGCCGCGATAGAGGTCCTTGTGCATGGTGTCGAGCGTCGGCTGGTCACCGGTATAGGAATGGATGGTGGTCATCATTCCCTTTTCGATGCCGAATTCCTTGTGCAGCACATAGGCGAGCGGCGCGAGGCAGTTCGTGGTGCACGAGGCGTTCGAGATCACCACGTCGTCCTTGGTCAAGGACGCGTGGTTGATGCCGTAAACGATGGTCTTGTCAGCGCCGTCGCCGGGGGCCGAAATGATCACCTTCTTGGCGCCAGCCGTGAGGTGAGCCGACGCCTTTTCCTTGGAGGTGAAAATGCCGGTGCATTCGAGCGCAATATCCACGCCCATCGCACCATGCGGCAGATTGGCCGGATCGCGTTCCGCCGTCACCTTGATCGGGCCGCGGCCCACATCGATGGTGTCGCCGTCGACGGTGACCGTGCCGTTGAAGCGGCCATGCACGCTGTCGAAGCGGAAAAGGTGGGCATTGGTTTCGACCGGGCCAAGATCGTTGATGGCCACGACTTCAATGTCGGTGCGGCCAGATTCGATGATGGCGCGGAGAACGTTGCGGCCGATGCGGCCAAAGCCATTGATGGCGACGCGAACTGCCATGATGTGACGCTCCTAGGAGGGGAGAAAAGAAAAGGGAGGCGCGGCTCTCTTACAACTGCTGAGTGACGGCTTCAACAACGGCGTTCGGCGTAATGCCAAAGTGGGCATAGAGTGCGTCAATCGGACCCGAAGCGCCGAACGAGTGCATGCCGACAAAGCGGCCCTTGTCGCCGAGCAGCTTGTTCCAGCTCATTTCGATGCCGGCTTCCACCGCCACGCGTGCCTTTGCCTTGCCAATGATTTCGGCCTTGTAGGCGTCAGACTGCTTGGCGAAAAGCTCCAGCGACGGCACCGAGACGACGCGGGCGGAAATGCCCTTTTCGGTGAGGGCCTTCTGTGCTTCGACGGCGATGGCCACTTCCGAGCCGGTAGCAAAGATCACCGCATCGGCATCGGCTGGGCCGACAAGGGTGTAGGCGCCCTTGGCCGACTTGTTCTCAGCCGAATATTCGGTACGCACTGCCGGAAGGTTCTGGCGCGACAGGGCCAGAATGGACGGAGTCTTTTCCGCCGCCATTGCCAGTTCCCAGCATTCTGCTGTTTCCATAGCGTCGGCCGGGCGGAACACGTTGAGATTGGGAATAGCACGCAGGGCCGTCAGATGTTCGACCGGCTGGTGGGTCGGGCCGTCTTCGCCCAGACCGATGGAATCATGGGTCATGACGAAGATGGAGCGAATTTCCATCAGCGCCGCGAGGCGAATAGCCGGACGGGCATAGTCGGTAAAGACCATGAAGGTGCCGCCATAAGGAATGAGACCGCCATGCAGCGTCACGCCATTCATGGCCGCGCCCATTTCGTGCTCACGAATGCCGTACATCATGTAATTGCCGGAGCGGTTATCCGCCTGGAATGGCACGGTGTCCGGGGTGTTGGTGAGGTTGGAATGGGTGAGGTCGGCAGAGCCTGCGAGAACTTCCGGCACGGTCTTGGTGATGACTTCCAGCGCCATCTGCGATGCCTTGCGGCTGGCGACCTTCGGCTTGTCTTCGGCCAGCTTCTTCTTATAGGCGACGAAGGCGTCGGAGAAACCGGCAGGCAGCTTGCCAGCCATGCGGCGGGTGAATTCGTCGCTCTTGCCCGAGGCGGCGAGGCGCGCTTCCCATTCGCCGCGCAGATTCTGGCTGCGCTTGCCAGCTGCGCGCCAGCTTTCAAGAATATGAGCCGGAACTTCAAAAGCCGGGTAATCGATCCCGAGCGCGGCCTTGGCACCGGCCAACTCTTCAGCGCCCAGCGGTGCGCCATGCACCTTCTCGGTGCCAGCCTTCTTGGGCGCGCCGAAACCGATCGTGGTCTTGGCAGCGATCAGGGTCGGCTTGTCGGTGGATGTCTTGGCGTCGAGCAGGGCCTTTTCGATGGCGTCCTGATCATGGCCATCGACTTCGATGGTGTTCCAGCCCACTGCCTTGAAGCGCGCGATCTGGTCGGTCGAGTCAGCGTTTGAGACCTTGCCGTCAATGGTGATGTCGTTGTTGTCCCAGATGACGATCAGCTTGTTGAGCTTGAGATGACCGGCCAGCGAGATCGCTTCCTGGGAAATGCCTTCCATCAGGCATCCGTCACCGGCCAGCACATAGGTATAGTGGTCGACAATGTCGGAACCGAATTCGGCCGCGAGCTTGGCTTCGGCCACGGCAAAGCCGACCGAATTGCCGAGGCCTGCACCGAGCGGGCCGGTCGTGGTTTCGATGCCGGTGGCATGGCCGAATTCAGGATGGCCAGCGGTCTTGGAGCCGAGCTGACGGAAATTCTTGACCTGATCGATGGTCATGTCTTCGTAGCCGAGCAGATAGAGGCTGGAATAGAGCAGCATCGAGCCATGCCCGGCCGAGAGGATGAAACGGTCGCGGTCAGCCCATTTGTGATCGGCAGGGTCGAACTTCATCACCTTGGTGAAAAGCACGGTGGCGATATCGGCGCAGCCCATGGGCAGGCCGGGATGGCCAGAATTGGCTTTCTCGACCGCATCCATGCTGAGCGACCGGATCGCATTGGCCAATTCGTTCTGCTGGGCTGTGTTCGTCATGGATGGACCGCTCTCTCGGAAAGGCTGGATTTTCAGGGGAGAAGCGCCACGCGCCTCCTCCCAAAGACGGGGTTGAGGCATAACAGGTTCGGCCCTTCTGTCAATGTCACCACCCCCGTTTCGCGTTCGGTTGCGTGCCCGATTTCCGGGGTTTCTTGTGCCAATGCGGTTGCAAAGCCGTGCGGGCTGGGGCAGGCTGGCCGGGCTGGAATCTCGATGCGTCTTGAGGACGATAGCGGCCATGAGTGAGACGGAACTTGAAGAGGGGCTGATTGCGGCAAGTGCCCGCTTTGACCGGGCGCTGGCGCGGCTCGACACCAGCACGCGCGAGCTTTCCGCCCGTATGCAGCGCCATCAGCGCATCGAGGTGGATACGCAGCGGCTCGTTCATGAGCGCGCAAGGCTGGCAACCGAGCTCGACAAGACCTCGGCGCGGGCCAAGCGGCTTGATGATGGCGCACATGAAGTGTCGCGCCGACTGGTCGAGGCGATGGAAAGCGTGCGTTCCGTATTGCAGAAGGCGGACTAGGCCGATGCCCGAAGTCAATGTCGAGATCAATGGCCGCAAATACCGCATGGCCTGCGAAGAGGGGCAGCAAGGTCGTCTGATCGGGCTGGCGGAACGCTTCAATACCCATGTCGAGGGTCTCAAGGGCGCGGTGGGTGAAATTGGCGATAATCGCCTGACCGTCATGGCCGGGATTGCCGTACTCGATGAATTATCCGAGGCAGAGCGCCGTATCGAAGCGCTGGAACGCGACGTGCTCGAATTGACCCGCGCCGGACAGGACATTGCCGCCGAGCTGGAAAACACCGAGGCAAATTTCGCCCGCAAGCTGGTCGATGCGTCGCGGGCGCTGGAGAGCGTGGCCGATACGCTGGATTCCAGCCTGCAATTGCCCTAATCTCTGGCAAAGATTGGCAATCTTTGCCAAAAATGCTGGAGATTGATCATGGCCACCATGAATATATCCCTCCCCGACGCTATGAAGCTCTGGGTTGAAGAACAGGTCCAGTCCGGGCGCTATGCAAATGCCAGCGATGTCGTGCGCGATCTGGTGCGCAAGGAGCAGGAGCGGGCTGAAGCGCGTGAAAAGCTCCAGAAAATGGTCGATGATGCTCTGGCCAGCGGGACGACGCTTTATGCAAGCAAGGAAGACTTGCTCGAAAAGGTCATGTCCAAAGCTGAGGCAGCATTACGGGAGCGAAAGAGCGCTTAGGGCATGGCTTGGCGAACCACAAAAGACGCTGATGCCGATCTGATCGAAATCGGTCTTTCTGGCGCAATTGCCTTTGGGACGCCGCAGTCCAGACGTTACATAATGCGACTAATCGACATGTTCGAGACCTTGGCTGCTCATCCTGAAATGGCCAGAGAACGACAAGCGTCCCGGCAGATTGTGCGTCTTATGCCCTGCGAAGCCCATCATATCCTTTATTTGATCTCAGATAGTGATGTGATCATCGTTCGCGTTCTGCATCATTTGCAGGATTGGTTCGAACTTGTCTGAATTCGCCTTTGCAGCCTGAGCCTCTTCCCCCTATATCTCATGTGCTGCCCGGCGCGTGAGGACTCACATATCCCCGGGGCCTTAATCGATCCTAAGGGAGCTGTCCCTGACCGGGCCCGTGGGCTCGGACATACGGCGCCCACCTACGTATGTAGGTTCCCGGGATCAGCAGTCCCACGGCCAGGGTGGCACCTGATTTTCAAGCAAGAGGGCGCATGGCGGACCTTGTAATCGACGACGCCAAAGCCGCCCTGCGCAAGCAGGCCCATGCCGTCCGCGCTGCTCTGACGCCAGGCGAACGCGAGGATGCCGCAAGGCTTGTTGCCGCCTCATTCTTTGAACATATCGCCTTCGCTCCTGATGACATCATTGCCGGCTATTGGCGTATTTGGGATGAGCTCGATTGCCAGCCCATTCTCGTCCGCCTCATGGATGGCGGTCAGAAGGTTGTACTGCCGGTGGTTGCAGGCGCCGATGCGCCGCTCGATCTGCGGGTCTGGGAAGCCGATCAGCCGCTTTACGAAGCCGGGTTCGGCACGCTCGCGCCATCCGATCTCGCCCCGCGCGCCGAGCCCGATCTCGTGCTGATGCCGCTGCTTGGCTTTGACAATGAAGGCACGCGACTGGGCTATGGCGGTGGCTATTATGACCGGACGCTGGCCCATATCGGCAAAAAGCCCTTGCTTGTCGGCCTCGCCTTTGCAGCGCAGGAACTGCCGCATATTCCGCGAGAGAACCACGATGTGCCGCTCGATGCGGTGATCACCGAAGCCGGGATACGCTTTTTCGGGACCAAAATATGAGATTTCTGTTTCTGGGCGATGTTGTCGGTCGCGCCGGTCGTGACGCCGTGGCCGAGCATTTGCCGGGCCTGATCGCGCGCTACAAGTTCGATTTCGTCGTGGTCAATGGCGAGAATGCCAGCCATGGCAAGGGGCTGATCGAGAGTCATTTTCAGGCCTTGCGGGATGCTGGCGCCGATATCGTGACGCTGGGCGATCATGCGTTCGACCAGCGGGAAGCCCTGACCTATATCGAGCGCGAGCCGACGCTGATCCGCCCGATCAACTACGCGCCGGGCACGCCGGGACGCGGGGCCATGATGGTCGAGGGGCGTAATGGGCACAGGGTGCTGGTGATCAATGCGCTGGGCCGCGTGTTCATGCCGCCTATCGACGATCCTTTCCGCGCCGTCGAGGCCGCCATTGCCAATGCGCCGCTCGGCGAGGTGGCCGACGCCATCATCGTTGATTTCCACACTGAGGCGACGTCGGAAATTCAGGCCATGGGCCATTTCCTGGATGGCAAGGTCAGCCTTGTCGTCGGCACCCACACCCATATTCCCACGGCCGATCATCGCATTCTCAAAAGTGGCACCGCGTTTCAGGCCGATGCCGGCATGTGCGGAGACTTCGATTCCATCATTGGAACGGAAATCGATGAACCGCTCAATCGCTTCCTGACCGGCATTCCCAATGGCCGCTTCACCCCTGCCGAGGGTGAGGCGACGCTGTGCGGCATTGCGGTGGAAACAGATCCGCGAACCGGCCTGGCTCGTTATGTGGCCCCCTTGCGATTGGGTGGGGTTCTGGCGCAGGCATTGCCGGACTTTGTGGGCTGATGCTTTATTTTTGACGGCTCAGCCCCTATAAGCGGCCCGATTTTTCAAATTTCACCTTCGAGGTCCATATGGCTGGCCATTCCCACGCCAAGAATATCATGCACCGCAAGGGCAAGTCGGATGCGATCCGTTCCAAGATCTTCTCCAAACTTGCCCGCGAAATCACCGTCGCCGCCAAGATGGGCCAGCCCGACCCGGCTTTCAATCCGCGCCTGCGTCTGGCCATCACCAATGCCCGCGCCCAGTCCATGCCCAAGGACAATATCGAGCGGGCAGTGAAGAAGGCGGCTGGTGGCGATGCCGAGAATTATGATGAAATCCGCTATGAGGGTTACGGCCCCGGCGGCGTTGCCGTCATCGTTGAGGCGCTGACCGACAATCGGAACCGCACCGCGTCTAATGTGCGCTCCTACTTCTCCAAGCATGGCGGCGCTTTGGGTGAAACCGGCTCGGTCGGCTTCATGTTCGATCGCGTTGGCGAAATCACCTACCCGGCCAAGGCTGGCTCTGAAGACAAGGTGATGGAAGCGGCCATTGAAGCGGGCGCTGACGATGTCGAGAGCGATGAAGAAGGTCACTATATCTACACCGCCTTTGAAAGCATGGCTGAAGTGTCCGCCGCGCTCGAAGCCGTGTTGGGAGAGGCCGAGTCGGTCAAAGCCATCTGGAAGCCGCAGAATGTCACCCCCATCGACGCCGAAAAAGGCGCGACGCTGATGAAGCTCATCAATATTCTCGAAGAAGATGACGACGTGCAGAACGTCTATTCGAATTTCGACATGAGTGACGAAGACGCGGCCAAGCTGGCAGAGTAAATTCAGCTATTTCGCTCGATGAACAGGCGGCCTCGGGGCCGCCTTTTTCATGCGCTGCGTTTCAGCTTGATGAGCGGGTGGTCTTCGAGATGGACGATGGAGGATTTGTTGCGCCCGGTATTCTTGGCGCCATAAAGATGCCTGTCGGCAAGGCGGAACAGTTCTGAAAAGCTGGTCGTGCCGGTAAAGGCGGCGCCGCCAATGCTGACGGAGAGATGCTTCTGTTCGCCGTCGGGAGCAAAGCGCGCCAGATTGACGGCGGCGCGAATCCGCTCGGCAATAATTCCGGCCTGCCCCTCTCCGGCGCCGGGCAGGAACACGCCGAATTCTTCACCGCCCATGCGGCCGACGAGATCGCCTTCACGCATGACGGAGCGGATGGAGCGGGCAATGATGACCAGCGCTTCGTCGCCGATATCGTGTCCATATAAGTCGTTGATTGCCTTGAAATTATCGGCGTCAATCATCAGGAGCGCGCCGGTGGCCGAGGTGCTGCGTTCATGCAGCCATGCGCCGACCTTGGCGGCGAAGGCCCCGCGATTGAGGCAATCGGTGAGAAAGTCGTAATTGGCGAGCTTCTGCAATCGCTGATTGGCCGCGCGCAGGTGCTCCTGGCCTATCATGATGAACAGAACCGAAGGGCCGCCAAGCACAATGGGCGTCACGATGGACACCATAAGCCCCTGGACATTGATGCCCGCCGAGAAGGTTTCCATGATTGCATTGGTGATGACGATGGACAGCACGACGCCGATAGCGGTGACCAGCCCAGTGACGCGATAGACCCTTAGCCATGCCTGTCGACCGAGCTTGGTTTTTGCTCCATGCATTCCTGATCCGTGCCCCCGCGTTCGGTGCGCCAAGCTAAGGCTGCGTTGTGAAGAGAAGGTTGCTGACACGGATAGAATTTAATATTTTACGCTTGTTTCTGCTTTGTTCACTTTGCTCTTGGTAGGTTCGCGCTGGCGCTCTACAAGGATGAACATGACAGAATCCGTACGAATCATCGGTATCGATCCCGGCCTGCGGCGCTGTGGCTGGGGCATTATCGAAGCTGTGGACAACAGGCTGCGCTTCGTCGCGGGGGGAACATTGACTCCACCTGTCGATGGTTCTTTGGCCCAGCGGCTTGCCGTTCTGGCGGAAGGGCTCAGTGGCCTGCTGGACGAGTACAGTCCCCACGAAGCGGCGGTGGAAGAGACCTTCGTCAATGCGGGGCCGCGCTCGGCGCTTATTCTGGGTCAGGCGCGCGGCGTTGTGCTGGTCACACCCGCCCTGCGCGGGCTGCCGGTTGCCGAATATGCTGCCAATCTGGTCAAGAAATCAGTCGTGGGCACCGGCCATGCCAGCAAGGATCAAATCGGCCTGATGGTCAAAACGCTGTTGCCGACTGCCGTCATCAAGGGTGCCGATGCTGCCGATGCGCTGGCCATCGCCATCTGCCATGCTCATCATCGGGTTTCGGCGCGTCGCATGGGGGTTCTGGTATGATCGGCAAGCTCAAGGGTCTTGTTGATAGCTTCGGCGATGACCGGGTGCTGATCGATTGTGGCGGCGTCTGCTACGAGGTCTTCTGTTCGGGGCGCACATTGCAAAGCCTGCCGCGTGTCGGCGAGGCCGCGGTGATCTTTATCGAAACCATCGTGCGCGAGGATATGATCCGGCTTTATGGCTTTTCCCATGAAACCGAAAAGAGCTGGTTCAACCTGCTGACCAGTGTTCAGGGCGTCGGCGCGCGGGTGGCGCTCGCCATTCTCTCGGTCATGAGCCCCTCGGAATTGTCCAGCGCCGTCGCCTTGCAGGACAAGGCCATGATTGGCCGCGCCAATGGCGTTGGTCCCAAGCTGGCCTTGCGCGTGGTCACCGAACTCAAGGGCAAGGTGCCGGCCATCGGCGCGGTGGATGCGGGCACTTTGGGCCTGCAAGCGGCACTGGGCGAAGGTGTTGCGGCGAGCAATGTGGCCGACGCGGTTTCGGCGCTTACCAATCTGGGATATTCCAGCGCGCAGGCCTCTGCGGCGCTGGCGCGCGTTGTCGCCCGCGAAGGCGATGATACGCCAACAGAAAAGCTGATCCGGCTGGGTCTGCGGGAATTGAGCCAGTAGTCCTTGCGAGGCGGCAGTTTCCTTACTATTATTAATTGGTAAGTCAGTTTGGAAAATTCCGGATGAATAAGGCTTTTCAGCTTGAGGCATTGTCCTCGGTTACCAGCAAGGGGCAGACAACCATTCCCAAATCTGTCCGCGACGCCCTTGGGATTAAGGACGGCACGCCTTTGCGGTGGAGGCTGAAGGATGGTGTCCTGATCGTCAGGCCTAAAACGAAACGGCTGGAGGATTTTGCCGGAATGCTCGGTAAACCGCCAAATGGCAGCCATGTCAGTGTGGAAGAGATGAACGAGGCCGTTCTCAACGAAGCGACGGAACGTTTCAACCGCAAGACGGTGCGATGATCGGCATTGATACCAATGTGTTGGTCCGGGTGTTCGTCGAGGATGCTCCCGACCAGACCAAGGCGGCGCTTCGCGTGCTCAGTGAACTCTCCCATGAGCGGCCCGGCTATGTCAGTATTGTGGTCCTTGTGGAAATGGTTTGGGTGCTCAGGCGCAGCTACGGTTTCGAAAACGATGCTATCTTTGCGGCGATCGATACCTTGTTTGACAGTGCCAATATCGAAATAGAAAGTGCCGTTTTGGTGCAGGATGCGGTTGATACGGCGCATGAACTGAGTGCGGACTTTGCAGATGTCCTGATTGTTCAGTCTGCCAGAGAGGCCGGAGCGCTCAAAACTGTCACCTTCGACCAAAGCGCTGCCAAGCGCATTCCCGGAATGGAACTGCTCGCGTGACCGATCTGACCTCCGCATCCTCCGGGCGCGACGACAATCTCGATGTTTCCCTGCGCCCATCCGGCTTTGCCGATTTTGTGGGTCAGGCTGCTGCGCGGGCAAATCTCGAAGTCTTCATTCAGGCCGCCAAGCAACGTGGCGCGGCGCTGGACCATGTGCTGTTCGTCGGTCCCCCCGGCCTGGGCAAGACCACATTGGCGCAGATCATTTCGCGCGAACTGGGCGTGGGTTTTCGCGCCACGTCCGGTCCGGTCATTGCCAAGGCCGGCGATCTGGCGGCGCTGCTGACCAATCTCGAAGAGCGCGACGTGCTCTTTATCGATGAAATTCACCGCCTCAACCCGGCCATTGAAGAAGTGCTCTATCCGGCGATGGAGGATTTCCAGCTCGATCTCATCATCGGCGAAGGCCCCGCAGCCCGCTCGGTTCGCATCGATCTGGCAAAATTCACGCTGGTCGGCGCGACGACCCGCGCTGGCCTGCTCACCACGCCCCTGCGCGACCGTTTCGGTATTCCGGTGCGGCTCAATTTTTACACGCCCGAGGAACTGGTGCAGATCGTGACGCGCGGCGCCCGGCTCTTGGGCATGCCGATGGCGCAGGATGGGGCGATGGAAATCGCCCGCCGCTCGCGCGGTACGCCGCGCATTGCCGGACGCCTGCTGCGTCGGGTTATCGATTTTGCGATGGTGGACGGGGCATCCGAGGTCAACAGGGCCGTGGCCGACAAGGCCTTGATCCGGCTCGATGTCGATGCGCGCGGGCTCGACCAGCTGGACCGCCGCTACCTCACCACCATCGCCGAATTCTATAATGGCGGGCCGGTGGGCATCGAAACGATCGCGGCTGCCCTGTCCGAGCCGCGTGACGCCATCGAGGAAATCGTCGAGCCCTATCTGTTGCAACAGGGCTTTATCCAGCGAACGCCGCGCGGCCGTATGCTCACCGCCATTGCCTTCCAGCATCTGGGCAAGGTCGTGCCGCAGGGTTTTGTCGGCATGCAGTCGAGCCTGTTTGAGGAGGGCGAGCAATGAGCCGTCATGTCATCAGCTTTCCCATCGAAGGGCAGCGCTTCAATTATCGTGTGGCCGCAATCATCGTGGTCGATGGCCACATCCTGCTCTGCCGCGAAGATGACGACACTTACACCATGTTGCCCGGTGGCCGGGTGGAGCTGGGTGAGCCGAGCCGTTTGAGCCTTGAGCGGGAGATTGCCGAAGAGCTGGCCATGCCCGCCGATATCGGGCTGATGATTGCCACCTCCGAGAGCTTTTATCGCCGCGAGGGCGAGAATTTTCATGAGCTGGGCTTTTTCTATGCCGCCCAATTGCCGGGGCAGGGGCCGAACGGCAATTCACCCTGGCTGGTGCGGCAGGATGAAGGGCACGATCTGTCCTTCCATTGGGTGCCGCTCGCGGGCGAGGCGCTGGAAAGCTTCAACCTGTTGCCCGCGTGGCTGCCGAATTTCCTGCGCGATTTGCCCTCATCGCCCGTCCATATCGTTGATGAAAGGCGGGAAGGGTGACGGCTGCTGCGGACCGTATCGCTGACTGCCTGAAGCTCAGCCGTCCTGCCCATAGCGCGCTGGCCCATGCCGGAATTGTGACCTTTGCCGATCTCAGCACCTGGTCGCGCAAGGCGGTCGCGGACCTGCACGGCATTGGCCCGAAGAGCTTTGTCGAACTCGATCCGGCCATGGCCGAACGCGGTCTGGAGTATCAAAGATGAGCCAGCATGTTTTTGCTGTTCGCATCTATTACGAAGACACCGATTTTTCGGGCAATGTTTATCACGCCGCCTATCTCAAATTCTTCGAGCGGGCGCGCACCGAATTCCTGCGTGACGCGGGTATCCATCATTCCGAACTGGCCGGGCAGGGCATCGCGTTCGCGGTGCGCTCGATGAGCATCGACTTCATAGCGCCCGCCCATATCGATGACATGCTGAGCGTCATCACCGAGCCCGTATCGGCGAGCGGGGCGCGGATGGTTTTGCGGCAGACAATTCTGCGTGATGACGTTTTGCTGACAAAAGCGGACTTGACCGTGGTGTCGATCAAGACAAGTGGCGGCCCGGCGCGCCTTCCCACAGCACTACGCGCCATGTGTGACGCTCAACGTTAGCAGTCTGCTGACGAACTCCTTCTTCGGATTCGGTTTGTTAACTCTTTGGTGACCATAAAGGGCACAAAGGGGGATTTGCGTCGTGCTGGGCCGCCAAGGGCCCGGAATGCGTGGCATTTCTCTTAATTTTGACAGATTTGGCCCCCATCGCAGCGATGGTGGGTCCGCTTGAGTGAGCCGGGCCGAGAAGGAATTTTCATGGAAGCCATGGATGCAGTTGGAGCCGTAGCTCCGCATACCGATCTGTCCATCTGGGGCCTGTTTATGATGGCCGACATCGTCGTTAAGTCGGTGATGATCGGCCTGCTTGGCGCCTCGGTCTGGTGCTGGGCAATTATCATAGACAAGACAATCGCTTACCGCCGCATCAAGGCGGAGATGAACCGCTTTGAGCGCACGTTCTGGTCTGGCCAGTCGCTTGAAGAGCTTTATCAGCAGCAGTCCGAGAAGCCCTCGGGCGGGCTCGGCGCGGTGTTTGTCGCGGCCATGAAGGAATGGAAGCGCAGCCACGAGCAGAACGCGGCCAGCTTTGTAGGCATGCAGCAGCGCTTAGACAAAGTGCTCGACGTGGCCATTGCCCGGGAAAGCGAATTTTTGGAAAAACGCCTTGGTTTTCTGGCCACTGTCGGCTCCGCCGGTCCGTTTATCGGCCTGTTCGGCACGGTCTGGGGCATCATGAACGCATTCACCAATATTGCCGCATCTTCGGACACCAATCTAGCCGTCGTGGCGGGACCAATTGCTGAAGCACTTTTCGCCACCGCCATTGGCCTCGTGGCCGCTATTCCCGCTGTTATCGCCTATAACAAGCTGTCTTCCGATGCCGGCAAGCTGACCGGGCGTCTGGAAGGCTTTGCCGACGAATTCTCCACCATCCTCAGCCGCCAGCTCGAAGCGCGGAGAAGCTGACATGGGCATGGGTGGTGTGTCAGGCGGAGGAGGCGGCGGACGTCGGGGCCGTCGCCGCAAGAAATCCGCAGTGATGAGCGAAATCAACGTGACGCCGATGGTCGACGTCATGCTGGTGCTGCTGATCATCATGATGGTGGCCGCACCGATGATGACATCGGGCGTCTCGGTCGATCTGCCGCGCACTTCGGCGGGCGAAATGCCCAGCCAGTCGCGCCCGATCACCGTGATCGTGACGCCAGAAGGCGCGATTTTCGTCGATGACACGCCGGTTTCCGAGGTCGATCTCGTTGCCCTGGTTGGCACGCTGGCGACCCCCGAGGACCGCATTTTCCTGCGGGGCGACACCACGGCCAATTACGGCACGGTGATGCGCGTCATGGGCGTGCTGTCGGCCGCCGGTTACTCCAAGATCGGGCTCGTTACCGAGCGCGAGAGATAGGCCGGGCTCATGCGTACGGGCGTGACCGTTTCGATTTCTGCACACGTATTGCTGCTGGTTCTGGGCCTTATCAATCTGGGGTCCACCGAGCCGCTGCAAACGAGCGTGCAATCCATTTCGGTCGATCTGGTGCCCATCGAGGAATATGCCAATATCCGCATGGGCCAGCTCGATAGCGAGGTGGTCGAAACTAATACGCCTTCGGTGGTCGATACCGACACGCCCGCCGAACTCGCACAGCCTACCGGCAATACGCAAGAAAATCAGGTGACCCCGTCGCCTGCCGATACGCCGACGCCTGCGCCCGTCACCGAAACGGCCCCTGCGCCCGAGCAACAGCCGGAACCAGAGCCCGAACCGCTGCCAGAACCAGTGCCTGAGCCGACACCGGCGCCAGAACCTGAACCCGCCCCGGCGCCGACACCAAGCCCGGTGCCGCCGGCCTTGCCGGAAACGCGGCCTGCGGACCTTGTTCCTGCACCAGCGCCAGAACCTGAGCCGGTGCCAGAACCTGCGCCGGAGCCTGAACCGGCTCCCGAACCGGAGCCCACGCCCGAACCGACACCGACGCCAACACCGGCTCCCACGCCTGACCCAGCGCCGCAGGTCAATGTTGCCATGCCCACGTCCCGCCCCAATGATCTGGAGCAGGTTCGGGAGCAGGCTTTGGCCGCCGAGCGCCGTCGTCGTGAGGAGGAAGAGCGCCAGCGTCAGGCTGCCGCTGCTGCGGCACAGCAGCCGCGTCCAACGCCGCCCTCCGCAACCCCCAGCCAGAGTGCAGCGGATCAGATCAACAATATCATCAATAATGCGCCGACTACCGGCGGCACCACCGGGCAGGGCGGGTCAACCACTTTGGGTGACACGAGCGGTACATCTGCGCGCCTGAGCCAGACGGCCATTGACGGGCTGGTGGCCCGGATCAAGGATTGCTGGCAATTGCTGCCCAGCGACTTCAATAGCGGCATGAACGTGACGCTGCGCGTCTCGATGAACCGGGACGGATCGGTGAATGGCACGCCGCAGGTGCTTTCGGCCGATCCTTCGCCCGCCGGCCAGGGCATTGCCCGAGCGGCACAGCGCGCCGTTATGGGCTGTGCGCCCTATTCCATGTTGAGCGCCGATTCCTACGAGCAATGGCGTCAGATCGAAGTTGAATTGAGACCCTGACCTTGAATTTGCCCGTTTAGGCGGCTTGACTGGCCCCAAACGGCAAGACCGGAGACGATAAACGATGACTCTTGTGAACCGGCGCACTGCGCTTAAACTTGGACTGGCCGGTGGAGCCCTGCTGGCGAGCGCCCCCATGTCCTGGGCTCAGCTGCGTATCGTGGTGGAAGGGGCCAATTTCCAGCCCTTGCCGATTGCCATCCCGGATTTCGCCTCTTCCGATCCGAATTTCGGGCGTGAAATTGCGGACATCGTGCGCAACAATCTACGCCGTTCGGGCCTGTTCCTGCCGCTTGATCCGGCATCGCTGCCGGTACGGGTGGGTGATGTGAATGCGACTCCGGACTTCAATGTCTGGCGCACGGCCAATGTCGATGGCGTGGTGATGGGCTCTGTTGAGCGCGGGGGGCAGATATCGGCCTCTGTACGTGTATGGGATACCCAGCAGGCTTCGCAGGTGGTGGGTAACAGCTATTCCACCGATCCCAATTCGGCCCGTCGTATTGCCCATATGGTGTCCGACGCGATCTATTCGCAGCTGTCCGGCGGTTCGGGCTATTTCGACACGCGCGTGGTCTATGTGGCCGAAAGCGGCCCCAAGGCCAATCGCGTGCGGCGTCTGGCCATCATGGATCAGGACGGGGCCAATGTGAGCTATCTGACAGATGGTTCATCCATGGCGCTCACGCCGCGTTTTTCGCCCAATGGCGATCTGCTGACCTATATGAATTTTGCCGATGGCAATCCGCAGGTCTATCTGCTGCAATTGTCGACCGGCCGCCAGCAGCGGCTGGCTTCGGTGGGCGCCATGACATTTGCACCGCGCTTTTCGCCCGATGGCGGCACGGTGGCCTTTTCGGTCGAGCAGGGCGGTGCGACCAATATCTATTCGGTGTCGATCAATGGTGGCCAGCCGACGCAGCTCACCTCGGGCGCTGCGATTGATACCGGCCCGTCCTATTCGTCCGATGGCGGCCGGATCGTGTTCGAGAGCGACCGTGGTGGCTCACCGCAGATTTACATGATGGGTTCGAGCGGCGGCAATGCGCAGCGCATCAGCTATGGACAGGGCAGCTATTCGACTCCGGTCTGGTCGCCCAAGGGCGATCTGATCGCCTTTACCCGCCAGTCAGGTGGGCAGTTCCATATCGGCATCATGAGCCCGGATGGTTCGGGCGAGCGCCTGCTCTATTCGGGCTATCACGCCGAAGGCCCGACCTGGGCGCCCAATGGCCGCGTGATCATGTTCTTCCAGGATCCGGGCGGCAATGACGGTCCGCGCCTGATGAGTGTCGATATCTGGGGGCGCTCGGTGCAGACCATTGCGACGGAGTCCTATGCGTCCGATCCGGCATGGTCGGGCCTGCGGAGCTAAAATCTCTGGAATGTGCACTAAACACCCCGGCCCGTGCCGGGGTGTTTTATTTTACGGGTATCGCAACCGACTTTGCGGAGGCCTGTTCCTACGGATCGAGTCTCTGTCTGGATCAGTGCATCTTTTTGCAGCCATAATCGTGAATTTGAGATTCCGCTTTGAGTTATCTATTTGATCTTTAAAGCTTAATAATTTTTTCAGGCTGAAATTTCGTCTATGATCCAGTTCTGGGGGCGATAAATCCAGCGTCTGGGGCACAGCGTATTTCCTGTATCCCGCAGCGAAGCGGGACGAGACTTCAACAGGAAGGAACTTTCCGATGACTCTTTCTCTTCGTACTCTGTCCGTAGCGGCTGTTCTGGCCTTTGGTTCGCTATCCGGGGCCGCCGTTATCGCGCAGGATGCGCCCATGGTTGGCGGCGCTGCCATGCCCGCAACCAACAACATCATCGAAAATGCCGTGAACTCGGCCGATCATACCACTCTGGTTGCTGCGGTTCAGGCCGCAGGTCTGGTCGAGACGCTGTCCGGCCCAGGCCCATTCACCGTGTTTGCTCCAGTCAATGCGGCCTTTGACGCACTGCCTGCCGGGACTGTCGACAGTCTGCTCTTGCCCGAAAACAAAGATCAGCTCGTCGCTGTCCTGACCTATCATGTGATCGCTGGCGATATTCACTCGGCTGATCTGGTCAAAATGATCAATGATAATGGCGGTGAATACAAGGCTGCGACCGTCCAGGGTGGTGAACTGACCTTTTCTCTGGACGGCGACAAGGTGAAGGTCACTGACGCCGCTGGCGGCAGTGCAATTGTGACTATTGCCGATGTTGATCAGTCCAATGGCGTGATCCACGTCATCGACGCGGTTCTGCTGCCTGCTTCATAAGCGGCTGCTAAGGACACCTGCTCGATATCGAGCAGGAACAGGATTGAGGGAGAGGCCTCAATCTGGCGTGACCCACTGGACTAGCTTTCGTGCATATGGTCACGTCGTATGCCCCGTGCTGTCCGGCTGCTTTTGCCGGACGGCGCAGGGTCCTGATCCAGGGAGAAGGTCCCATGATTTCTCGCCGCTCACTTCTGGTCTCCGGTGCCTTGGCGGGTTTTGCATCCGCTCTTGGATTGAGAGCCGCGAATGCGCTCGAAGGCGATTTTCCGTTCACGCTGACAGATGCGGAATGGCAGGCACGGCTCGATCCGGCGGCCTATCAGGTGCTTCGGCATGAAGACACCGAACGGGCATTCACCTCGCCGCTCAATGGTGAAAAGCGCGCGGGCGTGTTTCATTGCGCCGGATGCGATCAGGCACTGTTCAGTTCTGATAAAAAATACGACAGCGGCACAGGCTGGCCAAGTTTTTGGGACTTCATCCCCGGCTCTGTCGGCACGTCGGAGGACAATTCGCTCTGGATGACGCGCATAGAGGTGCATTGCGCCAATTGCGGCGGCCATCAGGGGCATGTGTTCGATGATGGACCACAGCCGACAGGCTTGCGCTATTGCATCAACGGTGTGGCGCTGCGCTTTGCGCCCGCGGCTTGAAGAGGGCCGCAATACGGCGATTTGTAGTCTGCCATGCAGGTGCTGGCGTTGATGGACGGTCTCGCCTTCCGCTAGAAAGGAGGCAGAGGTGTCGCATCCATGAAAATCACTATTGTCGAAGTCGGTCAGGTTCCATCGGCATACGAAGCCCGGTTTGAAACCTATCCGCAGATGTTCATGGCAATGTTTGCTGAATCGGGTCAGCCCTTCACCTTTGAAACCGTGCATGTGCTGGATGGTCAGGAATTGCCCGCACCCGACAGTCTTGAGGGCATCGTCATTACCGGGTCACCAGCGGGGGTCTATGAAGACCATGTCTGGCTTGAGCCTTTGCGGCGCTTCATCCGGGCGGCTTATGCGGCAGAAACGCCGATGGTGGGTATCTGTTTCGGTCATCAGATCATGGCCGATACGCTGGGCGGGGTAGTTCAGAAATCTGAAAAGGGCTGGGGGCTGGGGCGGCACAGCTACAATATCGTTGGCCGACCGGAATTCTTTGCCGATGCACCGGACACGCTCAATCTGGTCTGTTCGCATCAGGATCAGGTTATTGCCGCTCCCGCCGATGCCGACGTTATCCTCGCATCCGAATTTGCCCCCAATGCGGGGCTTGCCTATCGCAGTGGCCAGGCGATCAGTTTTCAGCCGCATCCCGAGTTTTCGGACGATTATGTCAAGGCGCTGGTCGAATTCCGGCGGGGCATTCTCACCGCGACCGAATATGAAACCGCCATGGCCTCTTTTGCCGACCGGTCGGATAGCCCGCTGGTCCGCGGCTATATCGCGCAGTTCATGCTTCAGGCAGCGGCTCGGTAATAATACGAGCTTAACCATATGTGGGTGAAGTTGGGCGCCATGTATTTATAGCGTCGGACTTTGCCATGCGCTTCGGCCATCTTTCTATCACTCAAAAACTCGTTCTCGCCTTTATGGCCTTTGGCGCATTGGTCGTCGGCTTTGGTGGCTATGCGTTGGCTCAATTGCTGGCGCAGGGCGATCTGGCGATTCTGCTGCCGCTGGTCGCGGCTGGCGGGGCCGCTGCCGCAGGATGCCTATCGGTGTTCCTGCTGTTTCAGCGTGTTGTCGCCAAGCGATTGGCTACACTTGTCGAGATCACCGGCGCGCTCACTTCGGGCAATACCGGCATTGATATTCCGGCCCAGAAAACCCAGGATGAACTCACCGTGATGTTCGACGCCTTTGGTCGTTTCCGCGAGGCTCTATTGCAGCAGGCGGCGATGGAAGAAAGCGAGCGGCAACACAATGCCGAGGCCGGGCAGCGGCGTCGGGCATCCGATCGCCTGACTGACGATCTGCAAAGAACATTGCATGCCGTCATGCAGGGAGACCTCTCTCGACGCGTGGAAAGCGATTATGAGCAGGCCGAATTGCAGCAATTGTCCGGCGAGGTGAACACTTTGCTGGCGGCGCTCGATGAAGGGCTGACGGCAACGGGCCGGGTGCTGTCCGGAGTGGCGCGGGCGGATCTGACCCGCCGTGTCAGCGGCAATTTCACCGGCGCTTTTGCCGAATTGCGTGACAATACCAATGCGGTCGCGGACCGGATGGCCAAGGTCATGGGCGATTTGCAGGAAACCTCGCGCCGCCTCAAGACAGCGACCGGCGAGATTCTTGTCGGCTCCAATGATCTGTCCGAGCGTACCAGCCGCCAGGCCGCCATGGTTGAGGAAACCTCGGCAACCGTCGAGCATCTGGCCCAGACGGTGGGCGCCAATGCCGGCCGGGCGGAGGAGGCCAATCGTTCGGTGGGCGCGGCGTCGCGTATCGCGGTTGAGAGCGGCGCGGCCATGGACTCAGCCAGCCAGGCGATGGAGAAGATTTCGGCGTCGTCCGCCAAGATTTCCAATATTATCGGGCTGATCGACGATATCGCCTTTCAGACCAATCTGCTGGCGCTCAATGCGTCGGTGGAAGCGGCCAGGGCAGGGGAGGCCGGCAAAGGCTTTGCCGTTGTTGCGGTGGAAGTCCGTCGCCTGGCGCAGAGCGCGGCTGAAGCGTCGGCGGATATCAAGCAGCTCATCGATATTTCGGCCACCGAAGTACGGGCGGGCACTCAGGTGGTGCTGCAGATCGGCGAACGTATCAGCGCACTCAATGTTTCCGTCACCGAAAGTGCGTCGCTGATTGGCGAGATTACTTCGGCCAGTCGGCAACAGGCCGTGGCCATTGAAGAGGTCAATGTGGCCGTGCGGCAATTGGATGAGATCACCCAGCACAATGCGGCTCTGGTCGAGGAAACCAATGCTGCGATCGCCCAGACGGAAGCTCAGGCGGATCAGCTTGATCAGATCGTGGCGGTGTTCCAGCTGGAGCCCGGCAGGGCCGAGAAACGCCGCGCCGCATAATCACAAAAAGAAAAGGCGCCCCTGAGGCGCCTTTTCTTTAGCTTTCGAGCAGTAGCGCAATCTCGGTGCGTAGCTGGCTGAGGCCGGTACTTTTCTCGCTTGATGTCTGAATGACATCAGGGTGAGCCGCAGGGCGTTTGGCGATTGCCGCCACTGTCTTGGCGACGACGGCTTCCAGATCCTTGGCCAGTGGTTTGTCCACCTTGGTCAGTACGACCTGATAGCTCACCGCCGCACGGTCGAGCTCGTTCATGACGCTGAGGTCATTGTCCTTGGGACCATGGCGGCTATCGACCAGCACATAGACGCGGCGCAGAGTGGCGCGACCGGTCAGATATTGATGGATGAGCTGGGTCCATGCCTTCACCTTGGGCTCTGGGGCCTTGGCATAGCCGTAGCCGGGCATGTCGACGATGCGCAGGTTCTCGCTCTGGCTTTCGAAGATATTGAGTTCCTGCGTACGGCCTGGCGTGTTGGAGGTGCGCGCAAGGCCCGATGTACCGCAGAGCGCGTTGATGAGGCTGGATTTGCCCACATTGGAGCGGCCCGCAAAGGCAATCTCTATGCGATCCATAGGTGGGAGATCCGCCAGCTTCACGCAGCCCTTGATGAACAGGAAAGGCCTGGCAAAGAGCAGGCGGCCGCGCTCGATGATGTCTGGTGAATAGTCGGGCTGGGCCATGTTTTCTATCCCATAAAGTTTGGGCCCGCCGGTTTCAGTGGCGGGCCCGTTATTGTCTGGTTCAGGATCAGCTCTTGCTGACGTCGTCTGCCGGTTTCGGCTTGCGGCGGAAGCTGTCCATGATGTTGCCGAACAGGTTCACTTCGACGCCGTGGCGCTTCATGATGAACCATTGCTGGGCGATCGACAGGGTGTTGTTCCAGGCCCAGTAGATGACCAGACCAGCAGGGAATGTGCCCAGCATGAAGGTGAAGATGACGGGCATCCAGTTGAAGATGGCGGCCTGGGTCGGATCCGGGGGCGGCGGGTTGAGGCGCATCTGCACCCACATGGTGATGCCCATGATCACCGGCCAGACACCCAGATGCAGGAACGAGCCAAGCAGAGGAACTGCCATTGGGTTCCATGGGATCAAACCGAACAGGGTGAAGATATTGGTCGGATCGGGTGCCGCCAGATCCTGAATCCAGCCGAAGAAGGGCGCGTGGCGCATCTCGAGCGAGATGAAGATGACGGTGTAAAGCGCAAAGAAGACCGGGATCTGGATCAGCACCGGCCAGCAGCCGGAGAGCGGATTGATCTTTTCCTTCTTGTACAGCTCCATCATGGCCTGTTGCTGGCCGGCGCGATCGTCCTTGAGGCGTTCCTGAATGGACTTCATCTCAGGCTGCACGCGGCGCATGGCGGCCATGGAGGCGTAGGAGCGGTTGGCCAGCGGGAAGAACAGGGCCTTGACGATAACGGTCACTGCCAGCACGGCGAGGCCGAAATTGCCGAGAATGCCGTAGAGGGTCACCAGCAGCCAGTGCATTGGCTTAGTCAGGAAGTGGAACCAGCCCCAGTCGATCAGCAGCTCAAGGCGATCAAAGCCATATTGCTCCTGATAGGCATTGATGATGCGGTCTTCCTTGGCGCCGGCAAAGACATAGGCTTCGTGGCTGACCGAGCTGCCAGCGGGGACGATGACCGGCTGGGTTTCCACATAATTGGATTGATAGACATGGGTGCCATTAGGCGCGCTATAGGCAAAGCGTGCATTGATGGCGGTGCCAGCCTGGGGCAGCACGGCAGTTGCCCAGTATTTGTCAGCCATGCCCAGCCAGCCGGTGGTCGAGGAGAAGTCCACCTGACGATCGTTCTGGAGGTCGTGGTACTTGCGGGCGACGTAGTTGTTCGTACCCAGAACGCCGATCGGGCCTTCGTGCTGGATGAAGAAGTTCGCTACCTTCGGATCGCCGTGGCGGATGACGCGGGCATAGGGGAAGAGGGCAATGTCGCCGGTGCCGGTATTTTCGACGGTCTGGGTGACAGTGAAGAGGTAGTAATCGTCCAGCGCAAAGGTGCGGCGGAAGATCAGGCCCTGACCATTGTCATAACGCAAGGTAACGGAATTGTCGGCGGTCAAGGTGGTGTTGGCGCCTTCAAGTGTCCAGACAGTGTTGCTGTCGGGCACGGTGACGCTCGCGCCAGCAGCGGCTACCCAGCCCTGCTCGATGAAATAGGCATCGGGCAGGCCGGCGGGCTTGAGCAGGGCAATGATCGCGGAATCCGGTTCCACCGTCTCACGATACTGCTTGAGTTCGAGATCATCGATGCGCGCGCCGGTGAGGTTGATCGAGCCTTCCAGATCCAGCGTCGAGATTTCAACACGGTTGCTGGCGGCCAGAGCGCTGTCGCGGTCGGCAAAGATCTGTGTGCCGCTCGTGGCTGCGGCGGCGCCATCTTCGGCACTGGCCTGCGGCATGGCGAGCTGTTCGGCTTCCGCCTGCTGAGCAGCGCGGATTTCGGCCTGACGCTGCGCCTGTTCGAGCTGCGGCCCGGCAATGAAGAACTGCCATCCGAAGAGCACGATCATGCTAAGCACGACGGCCAGGATCACATTGCGATTGTCAGAATTCATGGTCTCGTGTTCCGTTGGCCGTGGCCGGGATTATTGCGTTTCTTGTCCGCGTTTTGGTCGTGCACGCGGGTGATGAGGCCGCTCAAATCGGCGACAAGTCTGGCGAAGGGCAGGCTCAACGCCTCCCGCCGCGCCAGAAGCACATAGTCATGTCCGGGCTGAAAGTCACGCGCACAGGCTGCCGCAGCCGCCCGAAGACGTCTTTTTATACGATTTCTTTCGGGGGAATTGCCGATTTTCTTGGTGACGGTGAAACCGACACCCGGATCGGCCTCGCTGGCAGCGACTGCCTGCAACCCAAACGCAGAGCGCCCGGCGCGATTGCCCCGGGCAGCTCTCAAAAATTGCGAGCGCCGCTTGAGACGGCGCAATGTCGCTTCAGGCTGAGAATTGGCGGCCGTCATCCGGCCAGCAATCCATTAGGCCGAGAGCTTCTTGCGGCCAAGCGCGCGGCGACGATTGAGAATCGCGCGGCCATCCTTGGTTGCCATGCGGGCACGGAAACCATGACGACGGGCACGAACGAGCTTGGAGGGCTGGTATGTACGCTTCATAACATCAGACCGCGCTTCAGCACGGTTCCTCTTCTTTTATACTGCTCTTCGCAGAAACTGGTCATGGCGGCTACCAAATGGCGCTGCCTCGGGTTGGGGCGTCTATAGGGAAAAGCCGTGGCCAAGTCAACGCGCCTTCCGCGTCTAACATGGCGGTGTGCAAAGGTTGTCAAGCGCGCCTTTCCCCATCATAAGAGCTGAACCAATTTCTGCCCAGGCAAACATGGCCGATCCTATCCAGCCCGATCTATGCGTTGTGGGTGCCGGTGCGCTGGGCATTGCGCTGGCGCAATATGCAAATGCCCTTGGCGCTCGGGTGACGCTCGTGGATCGCGGCGTGGCGGAGCCGGGTGATGGTCCGCAAGGTAAGTTACGGCTTGCGGCCCTTCAGGCCAGCACCGCCCGCGCTCATGCCATAAGGAGCGCGGGGGCGCTTGGCCTTGGTAGCGCAGAGCTGAAAATCAGTACAAAGCTGGTTCAGGAGCGGGCAAAGGCCGTAGCCGCATCCGTCTCCGCGATGACCGGGTTCGAGCGATTGAGCGCTTTGGGCATTGAGGTGATTGGCGGCAGTGTCAGCTTTGTCGATCAAAGCTCTCTTATGATCGGAGATATTCAGATCAAGCCGCGCCGGATTGTGCTGGCGCTGGGCGGACGCCCCAATATCCCCGCGATTCCGGGGCTCGACCAGATAGACTATTTCACCCCCGATTCGATCCTCGATAACAATCGCAAACTGACCCACCTGCTGGTGATCGGTGGCAATGCCGAAGCATTTGCGCTGGCGCAGGCTTTCGCACGGTTGGGCTCCGAGGTCACTCTTGTTCCGCAGGGTGGACTTTTGCCGGATCACGATCCGGAGGCGGTTGCTTTCTTGCTGGAGAGTCTACGGAGCGAAGGCGTCCGCATCATCGACGATGGGGCGCTTAGCGAGATCATACCCCGCCCGCAGGGCATTGGCGCAATCGTGGACCTGCAATCGAGTGAGGTTGAGGCGCTCGATGTTTCCCATGTTCTTGTGGCGACTGATCGTTTGCCAGACCTTGAAACGCTGCTGCCCGAAAAGGCCAGACTGGCCCGCCCGGATGGTTCAACGCGCCAATATGCGCGCGGCCCGCTGGGGGAAACCAGCAATCGCCGCATCCGCGTGGTGGGGGCGGGCGCTGGCATCGAGCAATGGAATTATGCGCTAGCCCACGGTCGGGTGGTCATTGAAAACCTGTTTCTCGGTGCGCCGCTCGAGAAACTTGCGCCCCAGCCGCATCTGGTTCTTACCGAGCCCGCTCTGGCGCAGATCGGTGGTGTTGTAAAGCGAGCCAAGGCGGCCCAGTCCGGGCAGCGCCTGCTGCGGGTCAATATGGTGGAAAATGAGCAGGCGCGCGCTCTTGCTGTGCCGCAAGGAGTGGCAAAGGTTCACCTGGCGTCCGATGGCAGCGTGATCGGTGCGGGTCTGGTCGGGCCCGGCGCAGCTGAAATGGGCGCGGTGTTGGCGCTGCTCATGGAGAAGGGCATTCCGCTGCACGATCTGGCGCGACTGTCTTTGCCTGATCCGAATCTGTTGTCCTCTTTGGTTGCGCTTGGGGAACAGGCTGCCGCCCTCCGCTCCATTTCGCCTTTGGCCATGCGCTGGCGGGCCGCGAAGCGGGCGTTGTCGTTCTGGAGACGCTGATCGGGTGAACTTGAGCAGGACGGCGTGGCGGAATCTTCCTGCGCTTTCGTCAGGTCGGGGGCTGACGCTAAGGGTCTGATTGGCATATGATCACGCCAAGATGAAAGACCGCACGACTAGTATCAATCTCCGGTTCTCCGGTCTGTCCAGCAAGCTGATCTTCACCATTGTCGGGGTGATCCTGCTGGTGGCCGTCGTCATCTATCTGCCTGCTCTTGCTGCTTTCCGCACATCCTGGCTTGAGGATCGGCTGCGGGTGGGCATTGTTGCGGCCCGGGTGCTGGATGCCGTGCCCGATGTGATGGCTTTGCCCCGTGATCTGACGGACAGGCTGCTATTGTCCGCTGGCGCGGACGCGATCGTCTATCGGCGCGAGGGGCAAAGCCAATTGATCGAACTGGCTGAGCCGGTGGTTCTGGAACAGGCGGTGACCGCCGATCTGCGGCAAAAGGATATGCCCAGCCAGATCGTTGGGGCGCTCGATACATTGTTTGCCGGGCCGGGACGAACCCTGCGCATTGTGGGCGAGGGCGACATGAACGAGAGCCTGCTCGAATTGCTCATGCCCGAAGCGCCCTTGCGGCGTGAAATGCTGGATTATTCGCGCAGTATCGTTCTGGTGTCTCTCGGCATTGCCGCGGTAACGGCCTTTGCTCTCTATATGTTGGTCAGCCGCCTGTTTATTGATCCGGTTCTGCGCATGACCGCCAATATGCTGGCTTTCCGCAAATCTCCCGAGAATGGCGCCCAGATTCTTCATCCGTCGCAGCGCCGCGATGAGATCGGTATTCTGGAACGCGAACTTGCCGCAATGGAGAGCGAGCTGTTCACCATGTTGCGGCAGCGCCGTCATCTGGCCGATCTGGGCCTGGCCGTGGCCAAGATCAATCATGATCTGCGCAATACACTGACGGCGGCACAATTGCTGTCCGATCAGGTGGCGACGCTCGATGATCCCAAGGTTCAGCGCCTGGCGCCGCGTCTGGTGATGACGCTCGACAAGGCGATCGGATTTGCCCAATCGGTTCTGGACTATGGACGCGAGGCCATCATGCCGCCGCAGCTGGTTTCCGTTCCGCTTCAGGCGCTAGTGAACGACGCTGCGTTTGAAGCGCGCGTTACCGATAATCCGGCAATGATTTTCCGCAATGAGGTGCCGGACAATTTTCTGATTTCTGCCGATGCCACCCAGATCGGGCGCCTGTTGGTCAATCTGCTCAAGAATGCCCGCGAAGCGCTGGAGGCCGTGGCGAAGGAGGGCAGGGACAATATTATTTCGGTAGCGGCAGAAGTGCGGGCGGGCGACACGATCATTTCCGTGATCGATAATGGGCCGGGTCTGCCGCTGCGGGCGCGCGAGAACCTGTTCGTCGCCTTTGAGGGTTCAGTACGATCTGGCGGCACCGGACTCGGTCTCGCAATCGCGCGCGAGATCGCCGAGGCCCATGGCGGAAGCCTCGTCCTGGCCGCTACCAGCCAGGGCACGCGCTTCGATATCACTCTGCCCCAGCGTGATGTTGGCAATTAGTGCAGGGTCGGCTGCTCCTTAACCTCTTCTAGTGAGACCGGCGCAGCCGCTGTTCAAGCCAGAGGCTATAGCGCGAACCAATGATGCAGATGACGAAATAAATGCTGGCTGCAACGAAATAGGCTTCATCGTAAAAGCCCAGCCAGTTTGGATCGATGGTGGAATTTTTGGCTGCGTTGAGCAGGTCAAAAATACCGATGACGGCCAGGAGCGAGGTCGCCAGCAGGAAGCCGATGGCGAGATTGACCATGGCGGGGATCACCAAGCGCAATGCCTGCGGCAACACGACAAGGCCGATAACCCGCCAGTAACCGAGCCCCAATGCGGTGGCGGCCTCATATTGTCCGCGCGGTATGGCTTGCAATCCCGCGCGGACAACTTCGGCAATATAGGCTGACCAGAATAGAGTGATCAGGACCATTGCCCGGCTGATCTTGTCGATCAATTGCCCATTGGGGATCATCATGGGCAGGATCAGCATGGCTATATAAAGAATGGCGACCATGGGTGTGCCGCGCATGATCTCGATGAAAACCACCGAAAGCGTCCGCACGCCACCCATTGACGATTGCCGTCCTAGTGCCAGCGCAATGGCGAGAGGGATTGCCAGTGCAAAGCATACAATGGCGACGAGCAGCGTGATGGGCAGGCCACCCCATTGATTTGACGGGACGGTGGGGCCGAAAAAAGTGCCTGCCAGAAGCAGCCAGCTGAGCATGGGCACCAAGAGCCAGAGCAGCAGGGTTGCCGGGTGCCAATGGCGCGGAAAAGCGGTGAAGACCACAAGACCAAGCAACAGGCAGATGACCAGCATGGGCCGCCAATGCAGGGCCGGCGGGTAAAATGCATAAAGAATGAAATCGAGTTTGGCGGTGACGAAGGCCCAGCAAGCTCCGGTATCGGCCTTGCAGTCTGCGGCGCTGCCCATCCAGGTCGCATCAAGGATTGCCCAGCGTATAAAGGGCGGGACGATGAGGCCGAGAAAGGCCAGCGTCAGGATGGTAAGGGCTGTGTTGAGCGGCGTGCCGAACATGCCCTTGCGCCAGTCCTGCTTGTCTCGTGTCGTGCGATTGCGGGATAAAGATGGAAATGTCATCGATGTATCACCCCGCGCATGGCGACTCGTCGATTGTATTGGTTCATCAATGCGGACACCGAGAGATTGAGCGTCAGATACACCCCCACAAGGATGGCGAGCGCCTCCAGAGCCTGCCCGGTCGTGTTGGCCGTCGTGTTGATGACATTGACCAGGTCGGGATAACCGATGGCGACGGCAAGGCTCGAATCCTTGGTCAGGTCCAGATAGCTCGAGGTGATGAGTGGGGTGATGACGCGCAATGCCTGCGGCAGCACGATAAGTCGGATAATCTGGCCATTGTGCAAACCCAGGGATCGGGCCGCTTCCCATTGGCCTTTGTCAACTGACTCGATGCCGGCGCGCACGATTTCCGAGATCGCCGCGGAGAATTTGACGATCAGGCCGATGAGAAGTGCCGCAAATTCGGGGCTGAGATTATAGCCGCCCCGTATATTGAATCCACTCAAGGCGGGAGCCTCAAAGCGCGTTTCTGTTCCAGCCAACGCATGCGCCATGGCGATGGCGACAATAATGAGGAGTACTATGGTTGAGCCGCTTTGGAAGGAGAGGCGGGCCGACCGTTTGAGCAGGAAGAGTATTGTTCCGCCAATAAGGATTGCCGCCAGCGTCAGCAGCCAGGCGTGCAATGGCGCAGCCTCTATAATGAGACCGGGCACGAAGATGCCGCGATTGGAGAGGAAAGCGCTGTCGGCCACCGAGATTGCCTGTCGCGGTGGCGGGAGGGCCTTGGTGAGGGCGCTCCAGAAAAACAGCTGGAGCAGCAAAGGCGTGTTTCGGATGATTTCGACATACCACCGCACCAGCCCGGCAAGCAGCATATTGCCGGAAAGGCGCGCTATACCCAGCACGACGCCCAGTATGGTTGCCAGCAGGCATCCGAGCATGGCCACTTTAACGGTGTTCAGCAGGCCGACCAGAATGGCGCGGGCATAGGGATCGGCGGATGAGTAGGGAATCATCGTTTCCCCGATCTCGAAATTGGCCGCGCGGCGAAGGAAGTCGAAGCCCAGCGAAATGCCTGCCTTGGCCATGGTTTCAGCGGTGTTGGTACTGAACCACCAAAACAGGGCAATGATGGCAAAGACCAGCACGGCCTGTGCCAATGGCTTGGGCCCCCACCATTTGGTCAGTTTCGAGACAAAGCCGGGTCTTTGACGACCCGGCTCGGCAGTGATGGTCATAGTTTCTATGTCCGGGCGGAACTAGCGCCAGGCCGGTGCGTAAAGCAGGCCGCCATCGGTCCACAGGCTATTGTAGCCGCGCTCCCACTTGAAGATACTGTCCTGCCCCACATTGCGCTCGAAGATTTCGCCGTAATTGCCGACAGCCTTGATGATGTTGTAGGCAAATTTCGGATCAAGCCCGATGGCCTCGCCAAGTGCAGGCTCGGTGCCGAGGAAGCGCTGGATCAGTGGATCCTGCGAGGTCAGGAATTCATCGACATTGGACCGGGTGATGCCGAGCTCTTCGGCCTGGATCGTGGCCCAGACAGTCCAGTTGACGATTTCGAGCCAGCGGTCGTCACCATGGCGAATGGCCGGTGCCAGGGGTTCCTTGGAAAGGCGCTCGGGCAGCAGGATATAGTTGTCGGGATTGGCGAGCTGCGTCTGCTTGATGCCGAGGTCTGAAGAGTCCTGCGTGATCGCATCGACGCGGCCGGATTCCAGCGCGGCGAGGAATTCATTGGTATCCTCGATAGTCACCGGGGTGAAGGTTTTGCCGTTCTTGCGGAAAAAGTCGGCAATGTTGAGCTCGCCAGTCGTGCCGGACTGAACGCCGATGGTTGCGCCGTCGAGATCTGCTCCCGAGGTGACGCCGAGATCCTTGCTGACCAGCAGGCCCTGCCCATCATAGAAAATCGTTGGTCCGAAATGGAAGCCGAGCTGGAAAGAGCGCGAAATCGTCTGGGTTACGCCCGAGAGCAGAATATCGAACTCCCCGGCCTGCAGCGCGGGCAGGCGCTGTTGGGGCGAGGATGAAGTAAACTCTACCTTTGTTGGATCGTTGAACAGGGTCACGGCAAGCGCCCGACCGAAGTCCACGAAGAAGCCTTTCCATTCGCCGGTCTCGTCTGGGGCAAAGAAGCCCGGCTGGCTGCCAACGCCAACTTTAATGACGCCGCGGGAAACGATGGCGTCGAGATCTTCGCCTGCATGAGCCGCAATCGGCGAAGCGGCCGCCGTCACAGCAAACAAAGCTGCGGTGGCCGCACGCCACAGGCTGGAGCCATTGCGCGGCTTGGCGTGATAAGAAATGGTCATGTCTGTCTCCAATTTTGCACAGGCGCCGATTTGGGCCTGCCGGGGGACGGCGACCATCCCGATCACCTTCCAAACCCACTCACCCCCAAATGCTATTGCAGATGACGTTTAAGTCTATAAGTTTGGTAGACTTTGTTTGCCAAGTTCGTGGCTGACCGTAGAATGTTCTGCTCCGGCTATAGCCAAGTTGAGGTGGGGGCGGAAACCGGCCCCTAAATCGGGCTGGATGAATGTCCGCTGCCTGCTTCTATTGGGCGGCCCTCGACGGGAGGTGGGTGGAGATCTTTTTAGAATGAGCCTGGCGGAATCTTTGGGTGATCCTGCTGGGATGTCGTAATCGCCATGCATTTGGCCTCCGTGAAGCGATGGACAGGCGCAGAATATCGCTCCATGGCTATCCAAATACCCTCGAGCCTTGGAAATTTTCAGGAACGATTTTCGATGAAAAGGCTTGGAACCATAGGGGTCTTGGGCAAGTTATGCACATTGGCGGTTCGCTCGTTCGAAAGAAATGTCATCTTTCTTTCATGTGGGTGTTGACGCCAGAATAGGCCTCCCATATAACCCCGCTTGTCGACGACGCGAGACGCCCTGGCGCTTCCCACTGACGACAATTTCTGAAAGGGCAGATATGCTGCCGGGCAACCGGAAGTGAAGTTCTGTTCTCTTATGGAATAATTGAAGGCCTTGCCTTCACCGACGCTTTAGCCTTTGTGGGCATTGGGTCAGCTCTTTGACATTGTGAAGAATTGAAGAAAGAGAAACGTGGACGGCGATGTTCTTGCGAACGGAAGCTGGGAGCGATCCTGGTGGAAGTTAAACGAGACTTCGATGGGTGCACGTTTT
>PJTQ01000106.1_pt1 | contig 138251 bp, 130 predicted proteins | sample 1512231 | NCBI WGS metagenome assembly PJTQ01 (sample SAMN08177688, study PRJNA422409) | Soil metagenome, whole genome shotgun sequencing project. | isolation source: Soil (3) enriched on wood chips | place: USA: Madison | collected 2015-01-15 | reverse complement strand
GGACGCGCACAGGCTGTTGTAGGAGCGGGTTCACCCGCGAATGGGCCGGGCCTGCTGGCCAATTTCAACCGACCGTTCGCCGCTGCCGCCGCTACCGTATTCGCGGGTAAACCCGCTCCTACACGTCAGCTCAACGCATCCAGCAGTGCCTGGTTCATTTCCGGCGTACCGATGGTAATCCGCAGGAACTGGGCAATACGCGGCTGCTTGAAGTGACGCACGATCACGCCCTGCTCGCGCAAGCGTGCCGCCAGCTCGCCGGCATCCTGCTGCGGGTGGCGGGCGAAGATGAAGTTGGCAGCCGACGGCAGCACCTCAAAGCCCTTGGCCTGCAGCTGACCAACCAACACCTCCCGGCTGTCTATCACCTTGCGGCAGGTGTCCTCGAAGTACTCACGGTCTTCGAACGCCACCGCCGCACCGACGATAGCTGCACGGTCAAGCGGATAGGAGTTGAAGCTGTTCTTGATCCGCTCCAAGGCCTCGATCAGGTCCGGGTGCCCCACCGCCAGGCCCACTCGCAGCCCCGCCAGCGAGCGCGACTTCGACAGCGTCTGGGTAACCAGCAGGTTATCGTAGCGGTCCACCAGGCTGATCGCCGTTTCACCACCGAAATCGATGTAGGCCTCATCCACCACCACCACCGAATCACGGTTGGCCTGCAGCAGCTGCTCCACCACCTGCAACGGCATCAGGCAACCGGTCGGCGCGTTGGGGTTGGGGAAGATGATGCCAGCGTTGGGCTTTTTGTAGTCCTCAATGCGGATCTGGAACTGCTCATCCAGCGCCACCTGTTCGAAGGCAATGCCGTACAGGCCGCAGTACACCGGGTAGAAGCTGTAGCTGATGTCCGGGAACAGCAGGGGCGCATCGTGCTGGAACAGGCCGTGGAAGATGTGCGCCAGCACCTCGTCCGAGCCGTTGCCGACAAACACTTGCGCCGGGGTCACGCCGTAGTACTCGGCCACCGCTTGCTTGAGACGGTCACCGTTCGGGTCCGGGTACAGGCGCAGGTTATCGTTCAGCTCGCCGCGCATGGCCTCCAGCGCCTTGGGCGACGGGCCATAGGGGTTTTCGTTGGTGTTCAGTTTGACCAGGCGGGCCAGCTTGGGTTGCTCGCCCGGCACGTAAGGCACCAGGTCCTTGACGAAGGGGCTCCAGAATCGACTCATGCTCAGTTCCCCTTCTCTTGGGTCAGGATACGGTATTCAGCGCTGCGGGCGTGGGCGGTCAGCGACTCGCCACGGGCCAGGACCGAGGCAGTGTGGCCCAGTTCGGACGCGCCCTGTTCGGAGCAGAAGATGATCGACGAACGCTTCTGGAAGTCATACACCCCCAGCGGCGACGAAAAACGCGCGGTACCTGAAGTGGGCAGCACGTGGTTAGGGCCAGCGCAGTAATCGCCCAGCGCTTCGCTGGTGTGGCGGCCCATGAAGATCGCGCCAGCGTGGCGAATGTGTGGCAGCCAGGCTTGCGGGTCGGCCACCGACAGCTCCAGGTGCTCCGGTGCAATGCGGTTGGCCACGTCCATGGCCTGCTGCATGTCACGCACCTGGATCAGCGCACCACGGCCATTGATCGACTTCTCGATGATATCGGCACGTTCCATGGTCGGCATCAGCTTGTCGATGCTGGCAGCCACACGATCGAGGAAGGCGGCATCCGGGCTGACCAGGATGGCCTGGGCGTCTTCGTCGTGCTCGGCCTGGGAGAACAGGTCCATGGCAATCCAGTCCGGGTCGGTCTGACCGTCGCACACCACGAGAATTTCCGAGGGGCCGGCGATCATGTCAATGCCGACCTGGCCGAACACGTGGCGTTTGGCGGTGGCTACGTAGATGTTGCCCGGGCCGACGATCTTGTCCACCTGCGGCACGCTTTCAGTACCGTAGGCCAGCGCAGCCACGGCCTGGGCACCACCGACGGTGAATACCCGGTCGACACCGGCGATGCAGGCAGCCGCCAGCACCAGCTCGTTGACCTCACCACGCGGGGTCGGTACCACCATCACCACTTCAGCCACGCCGGCAACCTTGGCCGGGATGGCGTTCATCAGCACCGACGACGGGTACGACGCCTTGCCGCCCGGCACATACAGGCCAGCACGGTCCAGCGGGGTGACCTTCTGGCCGAGCACGGTGCCGTCGGCCTCGGTGTACTGCCAGGAATCCTGCTTCTGCCGCTCGTGATAAATGCGCACACGGTTGGCGGCCTTTTCCAGGGCCTCGCGCTGGACCGGGGTAATACGGGTCAGCGCCAGTTCCAGGCGCGCGCGATTGAGGATCAGGTCGTCAATCGACTTGGCGTCAACACCATCGAAGCGCTGGGTGAATTCCACCAGCGCCGCATCACCGCGTTCACGCACGGCCTTGATGATGTCGAGCACGCGCTGATTGACCGCGTCATCGGACACACTTTCCCAGCTCAGCAGATGATCCAGATGTCGGGCGAAATCCGGATCAGCGGCGTTGAGACGGGCAATTGCAGTGGACACGGTCATGGCGAGGGCCTCGTAATATTAGCGAATGCTCAGGCGCCCTAGGGGATTGTGCGAAAAGTGCCTGCGCGACGATCATGCTACGTTAAAAACAGGCTCGGAATGCTTATTTGCAACCAGCAAAGTCGGGCGCGACCCCGGCCGTTCCTCGCCTGTTTTCGTTCTTGCATGATCGCCGCTCGGCGACTTTTCGCACAATCCCAAGCTACCAGTCCATCCGCGCGGGCACCCGAGAAAAATGGCTATGACGCGGATAGACGGGCGCGACAGCGAAGGTCGCGCGCAGGAGTCAACCGCGGTGTCGCGATTCGACCGCTTGACGCAGCGTGTCGATCAGGCTCTGGATACGGGCGTGCTGCATTTTCATGGAGGCTTTGTTGACCACCAGGCGCGAGCTGATCGTGGCGATCAGTTCCTGGGGTTCCAGGCCGTTGGCACGCAGGGTGTTGCCGGTGTCGACCACGTCGATGATCTTGTCGGCAAGGTTGATCAGCGGCGCCAGCTCCATCGAGCCATACAGCTTGATAATGTCGACCTGGCGACCTTGTTCGGCATAGTAACGCTTGGCTACGTTGACGAACTTGGTGGCCACACGCAGGCGGCCCTTGGGCTCGGCTGCGCCGACTACGCCCGCGGTCATCAGCTTGCATTGAGCAATCTGCAGGTCCAGGGGCTCATACAGGCCCTGGCCGCCGTACTCCATCAGCACGTCCTTGCCGGCCACACCCAGGTCGGCAGCACCATGCTCGACATAGGTCGGCACGTCGGTGGCACGCACGATCAGCAGGCGCACATCGTCCTGCGTGGTCGGGATGATCAGTTTGCGGCTCTTGTCCGGGTTTTCGGTCGGCACGATGCCGGCCTCGGCGAGCAACGGCAAGGTATCGTCGAGAATACGGCCTTTGGAAAGCGCGATGGTCAACATTGGAACGTCGGTCCTTAAGCGGCTGCTGCCGGCCAGGTCATCGACCTGGCCGCATTCAATTCAAAAGGTGCGTCCTTGCACCCGCGGGGTACTAGCCCGGTACGCGGCGGATTTTCGCGCCGAGCATCTGCAGTTTTTCCTCGATGCACTCGTAACCACGGTCGATGTGGTAGATGCGATCGATCAGGGTATCGCCTTCGGCAACCAGCGCCGACAGCACCAGGCTGGCGGAAGCGCGCAGGTCGGTGGCCATGACCGGGGCACCCTTCAGCGCCTTGACGCCAGTGACGATGGCGGTGTTGCCTTCGACCTGGATCTGCGCGCCCATGCGGTGCATTTCGTAAACATGCATGAAGCGGTTTTCGAAGATGGTCTCGATTACCGCGCCAGTGCCTTCGGCAATGGCGTTCAGCGAGATGAACTGCGCCTGCATGTCGGTCGGGAACGCCGGATACGGGGCAGTACGCAGGTTCACGGCTTTCGGCCGCTTGCCATGCATGTCCAGTTCGATCCAGTCCTCGCCGGTGTTGATGTCGGCACCCGCTTCCTTGAGTTTTTCAAGCACGGCTTCAAGGATGGTAGGGTCGGTGTCCTTGACCTTGACGCGGCCACCGGTCACGGCAGCGGCAACCAGGTAGGTACCGGTCTCGATGCGGTCCGGCATGACGCGGTAGTTGGCCGAATCCAGTCGTTCGACACCGTCGATGGTGATGGTGTCGGTACCTGCGCCCTGAATGTTCCCGCCCATGGCGTTGATGAAGTTGGCCAGATCGACCACTTCAGGCTCACGCGCGGCGTTCTGCAACACGCTGCGGCCCTTGGCCAAGGCAGCGGCCATCATGATGTTCTCGGTACCGGTCACGCTGACGGTGTCGAAGAAGAAGTGCGCGCCACGCAGGCCGCCTTCAGGCGCCTTGGCCTTGATGTAGCCGCCCTCCACTTCGATCTTCGCCCCCATGGCCTCAAGGCCACGGATGTGCAGATCGACCGGGCGCGAGCCAATGGCGCAACCGCCAGGCAGGGCCACTTCGGCTTCGCCGAAACGGGCAACCATCGGGCCCAGCACCAGGATCGAGGCGCGCATGGTCTTGACCAGCTCGTACGGCGCGACCAGGGTCTTGATGGTGCGTGGATCGATCTCCACCGACAGCTTTTCGTCGATCACAGGCTCGATGCCCATGCGCCCGAACAGCTCGATCATGGTGGTGATGTCGTGCAGGTGCGGCAGGTTGCCCACGGTGACCGGGCCATCGGCCAGCAGGGTCGCTGCCAGAATCGGCAGGGCTGCGTTTTTCGCGCCCGAAATGCGGATCTCGCCGTCAAGGCGAGCGCCGCCAGTAATAATCAGTTTGTCCATTGGAGTCTCGCCGCCAAGTTGGCTCAGGTGCGCTCAGCCCAGGCTGCGCTGCTGAAAAATTTCATGGTTACCGCATGGATGCTGCCATTGGCGATCCACGGATTCAGGTGAGCATAGATCGCCTGCTGGCGTTTGACCGGACTCAGGCCAGCCAACTCGTCGCTGATCACGTTCAACTGGAAGTTGCAGCCTTCGCCTTCAACTTCGACCCGGGAACCCGGCAATTTCTCTTCAAGGAAGCTTTTAACTTCTACGGCCTGCATGCTCAACCTCAATCGGCGCCCGATGCGCACGGGTCGGCCATCATACAAAAAAGCCCCTCGCCTGCGAAGCCCAACGAAGGCTTCGCTGACCGAGGGGCCATCATCCGTGCCGGGCCACTAGCTTGCCAGCACTTCTTCGAGATCATAGACCTCGGCAATTTCCCGCATGTCGTCAGGCATGCCACGCACTTCGCACGCCTTGCCAGTGGCCTGAGCATCACGCATGTACGCAAGCAATAACGACAAGCCGACACTCGACGACTTCTCGACAGCCGAGCAATCAAGCACCAGTCGCGGCTCGCGCGAGCCATCGATCAGCACCTTGCCTTGCTTGCGCAAGGCCGGGCCGCTGCGGTAATCCAGCACGCCAGCCAGACGCAGCACGCCCGGCTCTGCCATGCTTACAGCGGCCTCGCTCATTTGACGGTCTTCTCTGGCGAGTTGTCGGCAGCCTGCTTGGCCTTGGCCACTTCGCCAGCCCAGCCGTCGATGGTCTTGTCCAGGTCATTGCCGTTGCGCTGCATGGCATCGGCGAACTGGTCACGGAACAGCTTGCCGATGTTGATGCCGTTGACGATCACGTTACGCACCTTCCACTCGCCGCCAATGTTCTCCAGGGTGTACTGCACGGGGTACACGGCACCGTTGTTGCCGGTAACCTTCATGCCGACACTGGCGCGCTTGCCGTCATCGGCTTTAGCCGGGTCGACAGTGATGCCCTGGTTGTTGTACTCGAGCAAGGCATTGCCATAAAACTGCATCAGGCTGCGCTTGAAGTTTTCCTGGAAGCGCTGCATCTGCTCCGGGGTCGCCTTGCGCGAGTACTTCACGGTCATGATGCTACGCGAGATACCGTCGGCATCCACCACCGGGCCGAGAATGCGGTTGAGCGAATCATAGAAGGCGTTGGGGTTGGACTTGTACTGTTCCTTGTTGGCCTTGAGGTCGCCGAGCAGTTCATTGGTGGTGCTTTGAACCACTTCGTGCGGTGTCTGCACAGCCAGGGCCAGCAGGGGGAAGGCCGCCAGCAGCACCAGCAAGCCACGTCGCAGGATCGAAATCATGGGTACTCCTTAATTAGCCGGTTGCGCTTCTTTCGGTTCCTTGCCAACAGAGTTGAGCAGGAACTTGCCAATCAGATCCTCCAGCACCAGTGCCGACTGAGTGTCATGGATGGTTGCACCATCCTTGAGAACGTCGTCTTCACCGCCAACGCTGATGCCGATGTACTTCTCACCAAGCAAACCGGCGGTCAGGATCGAGGCAGTGGAGTCGGTCGGCAGGTTATCGACCGACTTGTCCAGCTGCAACGTCACCCGACCGGTGTAGGAATCACGGTCCAGATCGATGGCGGTGACCTTGCCGATGGTCACACCGGCCATGGTCACTTTAGCTCTGACCGTCAAACCGGCGATATTGTCGAAGTAAGCATAAACTTTATAGGTATCGCTGCTCGGGCTGGCCGACAGCCCGCTGACACGCAGGGCCAGCAGCAGCAGCGCCAGGATCCCGGCCAGGAGGAACAGGCCGACACCGATTTCCAGGGTGCGGTTTTGCATCAGAAATCTCCAAACATCAAGGCGGTCAGAATAAAGTCCAGACCCAGCACTGCCAACGAGGCATAGACCACGGTCTTGGTGGTTGCACGACTGATCCCTTCTGAGGTGGGCTCACAGTCGTACCCCTGGAATACGGCGATCCAGGTCGAGACGAAAGCAAACACCAGGCTCTTGACCAGCCCGTTGAGCACGTCGTCAGTGAAAGAAACACTGTTCTGCATGTTGGCCCAGAACGAGCCCTCGTAGACACCCAGCCAGTCCACCGCCACCCACGAGCCACCCCAGATACCGACCACGCTGAAGATCAGCGCCAACAGCGGCAGCGAGATGAAACCGGCCCACAGGCGTGGCGCAACGATGTACTTGAGCGGGTCGACACCGATCATTTCCAGGCTCGACAACTGCTCGGTGGACTTCATGTTGCCGATTTCGGCGGTCAGCGCGGAACCGGCACGCCCGGCAAACAGCAACGCCGTTACCACCGGGCCAAGTTCACGCAGCAGGGTCAGGGCGACCATCTGCCCTACCGCCTGCTCCGAGCCGTACTTGGTCAGGATGCTGTAGCCCTGCAGCGCCAGCACCATGCCGATGAACACACCGGACACGACGACGATCGCCAGCGACAGCACACCCACCGAGTACAACTGCTTGGTCAGCAGCTGGAAGCCGCCGCCAATACCACCGCGACCGACCAGCGCATGGAACAGGAACAGGCACGAACGCCCGAGCACGGCCAGCACGTCGATTGCCGAGCGGCCCAGCAGGCGGACACGTTCGAGTAAGGATTTTCTGCGCATCAACGCGCCCCCAGCAGGTCGGCGCGGTAGTCAGGCGCGGGAAAGTGGAAGGGAACCGGGCCATCCGGGTCGCCTTTCATGAATTGGCGGATCCGTGGATTGTCCGAACCCATCAGCTCATCAGGCGTCCCCTGGCCCAGCACTTGGCCGTCACCTACCACGTAAATGTAGTCGGCGATGCTGGCGGTTTCTGCCAGGTCATGGGAAACCACGATGCTGGTGATGCCCAGGGCATCGTTGAGCAGGCGAATCAGGCGCACCAGTACCCCCATGGCGATCGGGTCCTGGCCGACGAACGGTTCGTCGTACATGAGGATCTGCGGGTCCAGGGCAATCGCCCGGGCCAGTGCCACACGGCGCTTCATGCCACCGGACAGCTCGTCGGGCATCAGGTCGATGGCACCGCGCAGGCCCACGGCCTGCAGCTTCATCAACACGATGTCACGGATCATTTCGTCCGACAGCTGAGTATGCACGCGCAGCGGGAACGCGACGTTCTCGAACACATCGAGGTCGGTGAACAACGCGCCGCTCTGGAACAGCACGCCCATCTGCTTGCGGGCGTCGAACAGGTCGCTGCGCGACAGCGTCGGCAGGTTCTGCCCGGCAACCCATACCTCACCGCTCGCGGGGCGCAACTGTGCGCCCATCAGGCGGAGCAACGTGGTCTTGCCGCACCCCGATGGCCCCATGATGCCGGTGACCTTGCCGCGCGGGATGCTGATGTCCACGTTGCTGAAAATGCTGCGCGAACCACGTTTGAAGGTTACACCCTTCAACTCGACCGCGTAGGCGCTATCCACACTCATCTAGACTCCTTGCTAATGCAGCCTCGTCCTAATGGACGCCGGCCTCCATCTGGAAGGCACACGCACCCCTGACAGGCCGAATAGCGGCGAACTATAGCACCGCTGACAGCCCCGCCCCAAGGCCGGGCAAGCAGTCGTTCAGCCCAGGGACAGGCTTTGGTGGTGTTCACTGCAGCAATCGAGGAGGTGAGGGTTTTCATCATTGCGCGTATAATCGTCGCCCTTTCATCAGGCATTGCTTTTTCGACATGAGCCAATCCAGCGAGCTGATCCAATCCGCCCAACGCACTCTGCGCCTGGAACTCGAGGCCGTAGAGGCCCTTTTGGCGCGCATCGACGACAATTTCGTCAAAGCCTGCGAACTGATTCTGACCAGCAAGGGCCGGGTCGTCGTGGTCGGCATGGGCAAGTCCGGGCACATCGGCAACAAGATCGCCGCGACCCTGGCCAGCACCGGCACACCGGCGTTTTTCGTGCATCCGGCCGAAGCCAGCCATGGCGACATGGGCATGATCACCCGGGATGATGTCATCCTTGCGCTGTCGAACTCCGGCAGCACCGCCGAAATCGTCACCCTGCTGCCGTTCATCAAACGCCTTGGCATCAAGCTGATCAGCCTGACCGGCAACCCGGACTCGCCGCTGGCCCAGGCCGCCGAGGTCAACCTTGACGCACGTGTCGCACAAGAGGCCTGCCCGCTGAACCTGGCCCCCACCTCCTCCACCACGGCAGCGCTGGTACTGGGCGACGCCCTGGCCATCGCCTTGCTCGAAGCCCGCGGCTTCACCGCCGAGGACTTCGCCTTCTCGCACCCGGGAGGCGCGCTGGGCCGCCGCCTGCTGCTGAAGGTCGAGAACGTGATGCACGCCGGCGACGACCTGCCTCAAGTACCCCGCGGCACCCTGCTCAAGGACGCGCTGCTGGAAATGTCCCACAAAGGTTTGGGCATGACCGTGATCGTCGAAGCCGATGGCAAACTGGCCGGGATCTTCACCGACGGTGACCTGCGCCGCAGCCTGGACCGCAATATCGATGTGCACACCACCCTGATCGACCAGGTCATGACCGTTCACGGCAAGACTGCGCGTGCCGACATGCTCGCCGCCGAAGCCCTGAAGATAATGGAAGACCACAAGATCAACGCCCTGGTGGTGGTGGACCATGAAGACCGCCCGACCGGCGCCCTGAACATGCATGACCTGCTGCGCGCCGGCGTAATGTAAAGGAGCGATGGAATGAACCAGGACCTCATGCAACGCGGCAAAGGCATCAAGCTGGCAGTCTTCGACGTGGACGGCGTGCTCACCGACGGGCGCCTGTACTTCCTCGAGGATGGCAGCGAATTCAAGACGTTCAATACCCTCGACGGCCAGGGCATCAAGATGCTCATGGCCTCGGGCGTGACTACCGCGATCATCAGCGGGCGCAAGACCCCAGTGGTCGAACGCCGGGCCAGTAACCTCGGTATCCCGCACCTCTACCAAGGCCGGGAGGACAAATTGGTGGTGCTTGACGGCCTGCTCGCCGAACTGGGCCTAAGCTATGATCAAGTGGCTTACCTGGGCGACGACCTGCCCGACCTGCCGGTGATTCGCCGGGTGGCTCTGGGCATGGCCGTAGCCAGCGCCGCACCGTTCGTACGCCAGCACGCCCACGGCGTGACCCAGGCACGTGGCGGCGAAGGCGCGGCCCGTGAATTCTGCGAATTGATCATGCAGGCCCAGGGCACCCTGGACGCTGCCAACGCCAACTACCTGTAAGGCTGCCCATGCTCAGCAAGAAAGCCCGAAACATTGTGCTGCTGGGGGCGATAGCCGCCCTGTTGGTAGCCATTGGCTACTGGAATGTCAGCCCGGAAAGCTTCCTCGACAAGCCCGTGGCCCAAGTCGACGAAAGCGCCATCGATTACTACGCGATCAACGCCCACAGCGTGCAGTTCTTGCCCGACGGCAAGCTGCAATACGAAATGACCGCCGACAGGATCGAACACCTCAAGACCAGCGAAGTCACCCAGGTGACCACACCGGACCTGCACCTGTACCGCGGCACCGAGTACCCGTGGCATGTGCAGAGCACGCGCGCCGAGGTCAATCCTGACGGTACCGAGGTCGAACTGATCGACAAGGTACGGATTGCCCGCACCGATGAAAAGCAGCGTGAAACCATCATTACCAGCTCACGCATGACCGTGTTCCCGCAGAAGCAATATGCGCAGACCGAGCAAGCCGTTAGAATCGACGGCGCCGGAGGCACAACTACGGGCAAAGGCATGAAAGCGTATTTGAAAGAAGGCAAGATGGACTTGCTCTCTAACGTAAGAGGACAGTATGAGGCTCGTTAAAACCCTCCCCCTTTTGCTCAGCCTGAGCGCAGCACTGGGAAGCGCGAGCGCCCTCGCCCTGCCGAACGACCGTGACCAGCCTATCCGCATCCAGGCCGACAACGCTCACCTGGATGACAAACAAGGCGTGGCCACTTACACCGGCGACGTGATCATCACTCAGGGTTCGATGATGATCAAAGGCAACACCGTGACCATTACCCGCTCCGCCTCTGGCGATATCGACGTAGTGACCTCGGTGGGCAACCTGGCCTACTTCGAGCAGCAGCAGAGCGCAGCCAAGCCGGACAAGATGAAAGGCTGGGGCGTAACCATCCAGTACCAGTCGCAGAAGGACTTGGTCATTCTCACCGACCGCGCCAAGGTCGAGAGCGAAGGCAATACCACCGAAGGCGAAAAGATCGTCTACAACACCCAGACCCAGGTGGCGACCGCCGGCCGTGGTGGCAATGTGACAACACCCCGTCAGCGCATCGACATGGTGATCCAGCCCAAGAAGAAGGCCGAGTAAATGGCAACCCTCAAAGCCCAGCACCTGGCAAAGAGCTACAAGGGGCGGCAGGTAGTACGTGATGTCAGCCTGTCTATCGACAGCGGCCAGATCGTCGGCCTGCTCGGCCCCAACGGCGCCGGCAAGACCACCTGCTTCTACATGATTGTCGGGCTGGTCCAGGCCGAACAGGGCCGCGTACTGATCGACAACCTCGATGTCAGCCACCAGCCCATGCACGGCCGCGCCCGCGCCGGAATCGGCTACCTGCCGCAGGAAGCCTCGATCTTCCGCAAGCTGTCGGTCGCCGACAACATCATGGCCATCCTCGAGACCCGCAAGGACCTCGACCGGGACGGCCGCCGCAAAGAGCTGGAAAGCCTGCTGCAGGAGTTCCACATCAGCCACATCCGGGACAACCTCGGCATGAGCCTGTCCGGTGGTGAACGCCGCCGCGTCGAAATTGCGCGCGCCCTGGCAACCGCACCCAAGTTCATCCTGCTGGACGAACCGTTCGCCGGTGTCGACCCGATTTCGGTCGGCGACATCAAGCAGATCATCCACCACCTCAAGGCCAAAGGTATCGGCGTACTGATTACCGACCACAACGTGCGTGAAACCCTGGATATCTGCGAAACCGCTTATATCGTCAACGATGGCCGACTGATCGCCGAAGGCGACGCTGAAACCATCCTGGCAAACGACTTGGTCAAAGAAGTTTACCTGGGTCACGAGTTCCGCCTCTGACCCGGCACGCGCCTGAAGTACTGGCAAACAGCCCTGAAACTGCGGGTAAAGTTGTTACGGTACTCTAGGCAAACGCTACAATTTAAGGCATAAAACTTGCTTGATCTGGCGCTCCGGCGCCCTCGTGTAGTGGATGGCGCATGCGCGCCGGCGAACAAGGTATTAAGCCCCTGCCATGAAACCATCGCTCGTCCTAAAAATGGGCCAGCAACTGACGATGACACCTCAGTTGCAACAGGCCATCCGCCTGCTCCAGCTCTCTACCCTGGATCTCCAACAGGAAATCCAGGAAGCGCTGGAGTCGAACCCGATGCTCGAACGTCAGGAAGACGGCGAAGACTTCGACAACAGCGACCCGATGGCCGACAACGCCGAGAACAAGCCGGCCGCCGAAGTTCAGGACAACAGTTTCCAGGAAAGCACCGTCAGCGCCGACAACCTGGAAGACGGTGAGTGGAGCGAGCGCATCCCCAACGAGCTCCCGGTCGATACCGCCTGGGAAGACATCTACCAGACCAGCGCCAGCAGCCTGCCGAGCAACGATGATGACGAATGGGACTTCACCACGCGCACATCGGCCGGCGAAAGCCTGCAAACCCACCTGCTGTGGCAGTTGAACCTGGCGCCGATGTCCGACACCGACCGCTTGATTGCCGTGACCCTGATCGACAGCATCAACGGCCAGGGCTACCTGGAAGACACACTCGAAGAAATCTGCGCCGGTTTCGACCCCGAGCTGGATATCGAGCTGGACGAGGTCGAAGCGGTACTGCACCGCATCCAGCAGTTCGAGCCGGCTGGCGTCGGCGCCCGCAACCTGGGCGAATGCCTGTTGCTGCAACTGCGCCAGCTGCCCGCTACAACCCCGTGGATGACCGAAGCCAAGCGCCTGGTCACCGATTTCATCGACCTGCTCGGCAGCCGTGACTACAGCCAGCTGATGCGTCGGATGAAAATCAAGGAAGACGAGCTGCGCCAGGTCATCGAACTGGTGCAAAGCCTTAACCCGCGCCCTGGTTCGCAGATCGAATCCAGCGAGCCCGAGTACGTGGTGCCCGACGTCATCGTGCGCAAGGACAGCGACCGTTGGCTGGTAGAACTGAACCAGGAAGCCATCCCACGCCTGCGCGTCAACCCACAATACGCCGGCTTCGTGCGCCGTGCCGACACCAGCGCCGACAACACCTTCATGCGCAACCAGCTGCAGGAAGCGCGCTGGTTCATCAAGAGCCTGCAGAGCCGTAACGAAACCCTGATGAAGGTTGCCACGCAGATCGTCGAGCACCAGCGCGGCTTCCTCGACCACGGCGACGAAGCGATGAAGCCGTTGGTACTGCATGACATTGCCGAAGCCGTAGGCATGCACGAATCGACCATCTCGCGGGTTACCACGCAGAAATACATGCACACCCCGCGTGGCATCTACGAACTGAAATACTTTTTCTCAAGCCACGTGAGCACCGCCGAAGGCGGCGAATGCTCGTCTACGGCGATCCGCGCGATCATCAAGAAATTGGTTGCGGCGGAAAATCAGAAAAAGCCATTGAGTGACAGCAAGATCGCTGGTTTACTGGAGGCACAAGGCATCCAGGTAGCCCGTCGCACCGTCGCCAAGTACCGCGAGTCCCTCGGCATCGCACCGTCGAGCGAACGCAAGCGACTGATGTAGCCCCTGAGATGTGCCACAGCGTTTTCGTGGCAGGTGCAAGACCTGCCTCTTTATGCACGGGCAACAAAGGAGAAGCTGTATGCAAGTCAATATCAGTGGACAGCATGTAGAAGTCACCCAGCCACTGCGCGATTACGTGCTTGAAAAGCTCGCCCGCGTGGAGAGTCACTTCGACAAGATCACCAACGTGCAGGTAATCATGAAAGTCGAGAAGCTTCAGCAGAAGGTCGAGGCGACCCTGCAGATTCCCGGCGGCGAAGTGGTAGCCAACGCCGAACACGAAGACATGTATGCAGCGATCGACGCCTTGGCCGACAAGCTCGACCGCCAACTGAAAAAACACAAGGAAAAACAGCAAAGCCTGCTGCAAGGTGCAGCTGCCCGCTGATCCCCCTCATCCATGATCCGACTTGAAACCATCCTGACCCCCGGCCGTTCCCTCGTGAACGTGCCGGGCGGCAGCAAGAAGCGCGCCCTGGAAAAGGTCGCCACTGTCATCGCCGACCAAGTGCCAGAACTGGAGATGCAAGACGTCTTCGAAAAACTGGTAGCCCGGGAAAAGCTCGGTTCTACCGGTTTTGGCAATGGCATCGCCATCCCGCACTGCCGGCTTGAAGGATGCTCCGCGCCAGTCAGCGCCTTGCTGCACCTGGAAGCGCCTATCGATTACGACGCCATCGATGGCGCGCCGGTGGACCTGCTGTTTGTGCTGCTGGTGCCCGAAGCGGCCACCGATGCCCACCTTGAACTTCTGCGTCAGATCGCCAGCATGCTCGATCGCAGGGAGGTCCGTGATCGACTGCGTGCGGCCACCAGCAACGAGGCCCTGTTCCAGGTTGTCCTGGACGTACAGAACGAGCACTGAACATGCGCCTGATCATCGTCAGCGGCCGGTCCGGCTCCGGCAAGAGCACCGCCCTCGATGTCCTGGAAGACAGCGGTTTCTATTGCATCGACAATCTGCCAGCCGGGCTATTGCCGCAGTTGGCGGAAAATGCACTGATCAACACCGAATTGCTGCAGCCCAAGGTGGCGGTTTCGATCGACGCACGCAACCTGCCCAGCCACCTGATGCGTTTTCCCGAGCTGCTTGAAGAAGCCCGCGCACGGCACATCCAGTGCGACGTGTTGTACCTGGATGCCGATGAAGAGGTCCTTCTCAAGCGTTTCTCGGAAACCCGCAGGCGGCACCCCCTGACCAACGCCAACCGCTCGCTCGCGGAAGCGATCCGCGTGGAAAGCGATTTGTTGGGCCCCATTGCCGACCTGGCCGACCTGAAGATCGACACCACCAACCTGAACCTGTACCAGTTGCGTGACTCGATCAAACTGCGTCTGCTCAACCAACCCGAGCCTGGCACAGCGTTTCTGGTCGAGTCGTTCGGGTTCAAACGGGGCATGCCGGTCGACGCCGACCTGGTTTTTGACGTGCGCTGCCTGCCCAACCCCTACTGGAAACCAGAACTGCGTGAGCACTCAGGTCTCGATCAACCCGTGATCGACTACCTGGCCGCACAACCGGATGTCGAAGACATGTACAACGACATCTCCAGCTACCTGCTCAAATGGTTGCCCCGCTTCGCTGCCAGCAACCGCGCCTACGTAACCATTGCCATCGGCTGCACTGGCGGCCATCACCGTTCGGTGTACATCACCGAGCGCCTTGGTCAACAGCTGCAGCAAACCCTGAAAAACGTCCAGGTCCGTCATCGCGACCTCTAGCCCAAGGATCCACCCCAGATGCCCGCCCGCGAAATCACCATCATCAACAAGCTGGGTCTGCATGCCCGGGCGGCAGCCAAGTTCGTCGGTGTGGCCGGCCGCTTCCCCTGCCAGGTACGGGTGGGTCGCGCCCCGGACAAGCTGGTGGATGGCAAGAGCATCATGGCGGTGATGATGCTGGCCGCAGGCAAAGGCACCCAGGTGCACCTGCATACCGAGGGTGAGCAGGACAACGACGCCATGGATGCACTGGTCGAACTGATCAACAATTTCTTTGACGAAGGCGAATAGGCCTCGCAAACCTGCGCTTGCACAAGATCAGGACATCGCGGTATCCATCACCATCATCAGACAGAAGCCTGTACACAGCCCAAGGCTGGCCAGACGATGATGGCCGTTGCTGCGCGATTCGGGGATGATTTCCTGGGTGACCACCAGCAACATCGCCCCTGCTGCACAGGCCAGCCCCAGCGGCAGCAGCAGTTCGGCAACATTCACCAGCCAGGCACAGATCAACGCCGCTACCGGCTCGACCAAGCCTGAGGCTGCGCCGATCAGGAAGGCCTTGAAGCGCGGCATGCCCGCCCCTGCCAGCACCAGCGCGATCACCAGCCCCTCAGGCACATCCTGCAAGGCAATGCCCATGGCCAGGCTGTCGGCGTCGGCCATACCTCCCCCGGCCGACACACCAATGGCCATACCTTCGGGGATGTTGTGGGCAATGATGGCAATCACGAACAGCCAGATGCGCGCTGCAATCACCGGCTGGTTTGCTGTGCCCACCAACGCTTCAGGCGAAGCCCAGGATACCTTGAGGTCGACCAGGAACAGGCACAACGCCCCGAACATCAGGCCAAAACTGACCAGGCCACCTGCCCCCCAAGGGCTGAAGCCAATCGACTGAGCCGCCGCCAGGCCCGGCATGATCAGGGAAAACGCGGTGGCCGCCAGCATCACGCCAGCACCGAAGCCCAGCAGCGTATCCGCCAGCGCCACGGGCATATTGCGAATGACCAGTACCGGTACTGCGCCCAGTGCCGTACCCAGCGCGCATAAAGCACCGCCCTCCAGGGCGCGCAGCATGCGCGGATCGAGGTCTAGCCAGGCGAGGCCCCGTGCCACCAGTAACGCGGCGCCAGCCAGCAAAAGCAAAGTCCCAAGCGCCAGGCGGAACAGGCGCACACTGCTGACAGACATCACCTCAGAGCGCATACCGGTCCGACTCACTTCAGGGCTTCAAGGTAACGACGTTCAACTTCCACCCAGTCAATGACGTTGTAGAAGGCACCGATGTATTCCGGACGACGGTTCTGGTACTTGAGGTAGTAAGCGTGCTCCCACACGTCCAGGCCCAGGATAGGCGCATTGCCGTGCATCAGCGGGCTGTCCTGGTTGCCACTACTCTCCACCACCAACGTTTTTTGCGGCGTCACGCTGAGCCAGGCCCAACCGCTGCCGAAGCGGGTCAACGCGGCTTTGGTGAAAGCCTCCTTGAAAGCCTCGAAGCCGCCAAGTTGTGCTGTGACGGCTTGCGCCAGCTGGCCCACAGGCTCGCCACCGCCCTGAGGTGACATGACAGTCCAGAACAGGCTGTGGTTGGCGTGACCGCCGCCGTGGTTGGTCACAGCGCCACGCAGGTTCTCCGGCAGTTGCTTGACGGCAGCGACCAGTTTTTCCACCGGCCATTCGGCCCACTCGGTACCTTCGAGGGCGGCATTGAGGCCGTTCACGTAGGTCTGGTGATGCTTGGTGTGGTGGATTTCCATTGTCTGGGCATCAATGTGTGGTTCCAGCGCATCGTAGGCGTATGGCAATGCAGGCAAGGTATGGGGCATGTCAGTGAATTCCGTAGGCATGGGTTCTGGGTGCCACATCCGGCTGGGCAGCGAGCTCGCTGGCACCAGCGCTGTGGCGGTTGAGCAAGCGCTCGGTACGCGGGTACTGGCCATACTCGGCAATGAAACTCAGCAGCTCGGTGTAAGTGCGCGCACTGTGGCGCAAGGCGGCATCACGCAGTGCCTGAGGCAGGCGCGCTTCCTGGCAGGCCTGCAGCAGTCGCTGATGAGCCGCGCACAGATAATCGGCACTTTCATGCGGCTGGTTAAGGCGCAGGTGCAGGTCAGCCAGGTTGTGGTGGGCGATGACGAATGCAGCCACCGCTTCATCCACGTCATGCCAGCGCTCGAACAGCACCTGGGCCAACGCCAAGGCTTGCAGGTAGTGTTCCCGGGCGTCCACCAGTTCGCCTTGTTCGAATAGGCGGTTGGCGGTTTCCGTGGTGCGTTTCCAGTGCTGCATGGTTGTCTCCTGGGCGGTGACGCAGTGTCAGATACCGCCGGCGGTGAGTTTTTCCGGGTCCAGCAGCGCTTCAAGCTGGTCGCGGGACAGGTCGGTGTGCTCCAGCGCCACATCGATGATTGGACGACCCTGCTTGTAGGCGGTCTTGGCGATTTCGGCGGCCTTGAGGTAGCCGATGATCGGATTCAACGCCGTGACCAGAATCGGGTTGCGCGCGAGCGCTTCCTTGAGTTTGTCTTCGTTGACCTTGAAGCTGGCGATGGCTTTGTCGGCCAGCAAGCGGCTGACATTGGCCATCAGCTCGATGCTTTCCAGCAGGTTGCGGGCGATCACCGGCAGCATCACGTTCAGCTCGAAGTTACCGGCTTGGCCTGCGACGGCGATGGTCGCGTCGTTGCCAATCACTTGGGCGGCGACCATGGCAGTGGCCTCCGGGATCACCGGGTTGACCTTGCCTGGCATGATCGAAGAGCCCGGCTGCAGAGCTTGCAGCTCGATTTCGCCCAGACCGGCCAGCGGGCCGGAGTTCATCCAGCGCAGATCGTTGGCGATTTTCATCAACGCCACCGCGGTGGTCTTGAGCTGGCCAGACAAAGCCACGGCAGTGTCCTGCGAGCCGATCAGTGCGAACAGGTTCTGGCCGGGCGTGAACTCGATCTTGGTCAGGCCACTGAGCTGGCGAGCGAAACCGACAGCGAACTGCGGATGGGCATTGATGCCGGTACCCACGGCGGTTCCGCCCTGGGCCAGCGCCTGCAAGCGCGGCAGCACCCCTTCGATGTGCGCCTTGGCAGCATTGATCTGCGCTGCCCAGCCATCCAGCACCTGACTCATCCGCACGGGCATCGCGTCCATCAGGTGAGTACGACCGGTCTTCACGAATTGATGTACTTGTGCCGACTTGACCTCGATCACCTGTACCAGGTGCGCCAGGGCTGGCAGCAACTGCTCGTGCAGGGCCAGCGCGGCGCTGACGTGGATGGTGGTCGGAATGATGTCATTGCTGCTCTGGCCACAGTTGACGTGGTCATTGGCGTTGACCGCCTCACCCAGTACATGGGTAGCCAAGGTGGCGATCACCTCATTGGCGTTCATGTTCGAACTGGTGCCAGAGCCTGTCTGGAACACATCCACCGGGAAGTGCTGGATGAAGTCCTCGGCCAGCAATTGCTCGACAGCCTTGACGATAGCCTGGCCCCGCCCGGCAGACAGTTGCTCCAGTTCGACGTTGGCCTTGGCCGCAGCGGCCTTGGCCAGCAACAAGGCACGAATGAACTGGGCCGGCATACGCTGGCCGCTGATCGGGAAGTTGTCGACCGCGCGCTGGGTCTGGGCGCCATAGAGGGCCTGGGCCGGCACCTGCAGCTCACCCATGCTGTCACGCTCGATACGGGTATCACTCATCATCAAATCCTTGCATCAGTTCATCGGGAGAAATCGAAGGCAGCAGACGGCAATTGGCCAGCTGCAGGGCGTAGGGTTGCCAGCGTTGGTTCTGTTCCTGGCGGTCGAGGTTGCGCAGGTCCAGCAGAGGACGCCAGGCCTGGTCCAGGCACAGACAACGCCAATGCCAGGGGAGCATGCGATCGCATGCGGTATCCAGCAGCAGGCGAAACGCTGTCAGCGCCACCGTCCATGGCGAGGTTTCGGTGCAGCACACCAGATAGCGGCCTTCGGCCAGGTAATGCTCGATCAGGCGCGGCTCGTCGGGGTCGAGCGCACAGCGAATGCGCCGGCTGAGCCAGCGCCAGTTTTCCAGGTAGGGCAGTTCGCGGAGGACGGATTTCATGAACATCATCGCCGGGTTACTGGATAATGATATTCATTATTAAGTGATAAATAGAATCACTTCAAGAAAAAGGTGATGAAATAAAAACCCGGCGCGAGGGCCGGGTCTTCGGATTTGCAGAGAAAGGTGTAGTGCTGTGTAGGCCTCTTCGCGGGTAAACCCGCTCCTACAACGGCCTGTGTCCCCGCCCCGATGTACGTTTACCACCGTGTAGGAGCGGATGGATCCGCGCTAGGGCCGGCGCAGGCTAAAGATCAGCTACCAGCAACGGTCATCCGCTCGATCAACACCGAGCCCGTATGAATATTGCTACGGGTTTCAAGATCGCTGCCAATCGCGACAATCTGTTGGAACATGTCCTTCATGTTTCCGGCGATGGTGACTTCCTGTACGGCATGCTGAATCTCGCCATTCTCGACCCAGAACCCCGCCGCACCACGGGAATAGTCCCCCGTCACCATGTTCAAGCCATGCCCCATCAGTTCGGTCACCAGCAGCCCGCGCCCCATGCGGCGAATCAGCGCGGCCTGATCTTCGACACCGTGGCTGACGAACAGGTTGTGCACACCACCCGAATTGGCCGTACTCGGCAAACCCAGCTTGCGCCCCGAATAGGTACCCAGCAAGTACGACACCAGCTCGCCTTTGTCGACAAACGGTTTGGCATAGGTGGCCAGGCCATCACCGTCGAAGGCGGCGCTGCCCAACGCGCGCGGAATATGCGGGCGTTCGTCGAGGGTCAGCCAGGAAGGGAACAGGCGCTGGCCAATGGTACCCTCCAGGAACGACGACTTGCGGTACAGGTTGCCGCCGGAAATAGCCGACAGGAAGCTGCCGAACAGGCCACCGGCCAATTCGGCCGAGAACAGCACCGGTACCTCGCAAGTCGGCACCGGTCGGGCGCCAAGGCGGCTAGCGGCACGCTGGGCAGCGCGCACGCCGATGCTGCTCGGGTCGGCCAGCAGGTTGCCCTGGCGGTTCACGTCGTACCAGTAGTCACGCTGCATCTGCCCGTCGCCTTCGGCAATCATCACGCAGCTCAGGCTGTGCCGGGTCGAGGCGTAACCACCGATGAATCCATGGCTGTTGCCATACACGCGGCAGCCTTGGTGGGTATTGAGGGTGGTGCCATCGGCGTTGAGGATGCGCGGGTCGGCGTCGAACGCCGCTGCCTCGCAGGCCAGGGCCATTTCGATGGCCTTCTCGGGCTCGATATCCCAGTCGTGGTACAGGTCCAGATCCGGGATTTCACGCGCCATCAGCGCAGCGTCGGCCAAGCCCGAGCATTCATCCTCGGAGGTATGCCTGGCAATTGCCAACGCTGCGGCGACGGTCTCGCGAATCGCCTCCGGTCCACTGGCCGAGGTGCTGGCCGAACCTTTGCGCTGGCCAACATAAAGGGTGATACCAAAGCCTTGGTCGCGGTTGAACTCGACCGTTTCGACCTCACGCTGGCGCACGGTGGTGGACAGCCCTTGCTCCAGCGACACCGCCACTTCGCAGGCACTCGCCCCCTGACGACGCGCCTCGGCGATGATCGCCTCGACCTGTTCCTGCAATGCTGGCAGGTCTTTCGGACCTACGCTCTGGACTGCACTCATGGTTCTCTCCACTCAAATTCTGCGTACGGCTTGGGGTCATTCTACGACCGGGCCGGACAAGCGGCCCCCGACTGGTTATCATGGCGGCGATTTCTAGCGGACTGCCACCATGGTTGATTCAAACGACGACGCCTTCGACGGCGAAAAAAGCAAAACCCAGATCAAGCGCGAACTGCATGCGCTGGTCGAACTCGGCGAGCGGCTTACCACCCTCAAGGCCGATACCTTGGCGCGCCTGCCTTTGACCGACGAGCTGCGCAAGGCACTGGCCGAGGCCAGCAAGCACACTGCTCATGGCGCCCGTAAACGCCACATGTCGTTCGTCGGCAAGCTCATGCGCGTGCAAGACCTCGATGCCATCCACGCCTTGCTCGAACAGATGGACAGCTCGACTCGCCAGTACAACGAACGTTTCCACAGCCTGGAGCGCTGGCGTGACCGGTTGATCGACGGTAACGACGAAGACCTCGAGCGCTTCGTCAACGAGTACCCCGACACCGACCGCCAGCAGCTGCGCTCGCTGGTGCGCCATGCCCAGCACGAGAAGGCGCGGAACAAGCCGCCTGCCGCCGCGCGCAAGGTGTTCAAGTACATCCGCGACCTCGACGAGTTGCAGCGCGGGTTGCGCTGACGGACTGGGGCCTTGTAGGAGCGGGCGTGCCCGCTCCTACAATGGCTCCCGAAGCCATCAAGCCCCGGTACCGCCCACGGTAATCGCATCCAGTTTCAAGGTAGGCTGCCCCACCCCAACCGGCACCGACTGCCCGTCCTTGCCGCACGTCCCTACTCCGCTGTCCAGTGCCAGGTCGTTACCGACCATCGAAACCCGGCTCATCGCCTCGGGACCATTGCCGATCAGGGTTGCGCCCTTCACTGGCGCGGTAATCTTGCCGTCTTCGATCAGGTAGGCCTCACTGGTGGAGAACACGAACTTGCCGCTGGTGATATCCACCTGCCCACCACCGAGGTTGGCGCAGTAGATACCCTTCTTCACCGACGCAATAATCTCCTGTGGGTCGCTTTCGCCGGCTCGCATGTAGGTGTTGGTCATGCGTGGCATCGGCAGGTGCGCGTAGGATTCACGGCGGCCGTTGCCGGTCACAGCCATGCCCATCAGGCGCGCGTTCAGCTTGTCCTGCATGTAACCCTTGAGCACGCCATTCTCGATCAGCGTGGTGCATTCGGTCGGGGTGCCTTCGTCATCCACGCTCAACGAGCCGCGGCGGCCTTCGAGGGTGCCATCGTCGACGATGGTGCACAGGCTCGACGCCACTTTCTCGCCAATGCGGCCACTGAACGCCGAACTGCCCTTGCGGTTGAAGTCGCCTTCCAGGCCATGGCCGACGGCCTCGTGCAACAGCACGCCCGACCAGCCCGAGCCCAGCACTACCGGCAAGGTACCGGCCGGTGCCGGGATCGCTTCCAGATTCACCAGGGCCTGGCGCAGGGCCTCGCGGGCATAGCCCATCACCCGCTCTTCGGTGAAGTAGCGGTAATCGGTACGCCCGCCACCGCCCTGCCCACCGCGTTCACGACGGCCGTTCTGCTCGACGATGACGCTGACATTGAAGCGCACCAGCGGGCGTACGTCGGCAGCCAGGCTGCCATCGGCCGCGGCAATCAGAATGCGTTCCCAGACCCCGGCCATGCTCACGCTGACTTGCTGAATGCGCGGGTCCAGGGCACGGGTGGCGGCATCGACACGCTTAAGCAGCTCGACCTTTTCGGCACGGCTGAGCACGTCCAGCGGGTTGTCCGCGGTATACAGAGCGGCCACCTCCTGGCTGCGGAAGGCTTGCACCGTGCCGTTTTGCCCGGCACGGGAAATCGAACGGGCGGCACGGGCTGCCGAGGTCAGCGCTTCAAGGTTGATCGCGTTGCTGTAGGCGAAGCCGGTTTTTTCGCCGGACTGGGCACGCACGCCCACGCCCTGGTCGAGGTTGAAGCTGCCCTCTTTGACGATACCGTCTTCCAGCGCCCAGGTTTCCGAGATCTGGCCCTGGAAATACAGGTCGGCGGCGTCGATGCCGGGGCCAGCCAACTCACCCAGCACGCTCTGCAGGCTGTCCAGGGTCAAGCCGCCTGGGGCCAGGAGCTGCTCACTGACGGTGGATAACATCTGGCTCATAGTCACTCCGAGGTATGCGCAGGTCGCAACGCGCCCTGCGAAAAAAAGCGCCGGTGCGATACCACCGGCATGCGCGCCCGAATGGACGCTTGTTCTTCAATGTCGCGCTCGGCAAGCAGTACCGCTTCACCTTGCGCCTGTTCTGCGAGAATGCGTCCCCAAGGGTCGACGATCGCCGCATGGCCATGGGTTTCCCGTGGGCCAGGATGGGCGCCGCCCTGTGCCGCAGCCAACAGGTAACACTGGGTTTCGATGGCCCGGGCACGCACCAGCACCTCCCAATGTGCTGCACCGGTCACAGCGGTAAAAGCTGCTGGCGCTGTGATCAGCTCCGCGCCGGCAGCGCGCAGCGCGCTGTACAGTTCGGGAAAGCGCAGGTCGTAACACACGCTCAGCCCCAGCCGCCCGACCGGCGTATCAGCCACCACCACCTGAGCACCCTGCGCGTAGTCATCCGACTCGCGGTAACGGCCCCGGTTGTCGGCCACGTCCACATCAAACAAGTGCAGCTTGTCATACCTTGCCGCCACCTCGCCGTGTTCATCGACCAGCAGCGAGCACGCATGGGCCTTGGCATCGGGCTGGCCGAACGGTGGCAAGGGCAAAGTACCGGCAACAATCCATAACTTGAGGTCGCGGGCGGTGCGTTTCAACCACGGCAGAATGGGCCCTTCCCCCAAGGCTTCGGCACGGCCGATGGCAGCAGCGTCCTTGCGCCCCATGGCGGCAAAGTTTTCCGGCAGCACCGCCAACCGTGCGCCGCCCAATGCGGCCTGCTCCAACAGGGCACCGGCACGCTGCAGGTTGGTCTGCACGTCGTCCTGGCTGACCATCTGGATTACCGCTGCCTTCATGGGTACTCCTAGCGGGATTTCTCGAAAGGTTTCACAAAGGTGATTCTAGGCTCTTTCCACGGCCCTTCGACACGGTAGTGCACGCTGGCAAAGCGTGACACGCGGTCACCGATCAGCCGATCGACCAGGAACAGCGCACCGCCCACCGCCGGCGCGCCGACGATCAACGCCGCCAGCGGCAGGTTGTTGGTCACCGGCAGGCTCACCTGCAAGTCAGCATCGACCCGGTCGCTGACCATGTCCAGCGTGCCGTCGAGCTCGAAGTTGCTCGACGGGCCGGTCACGGTAATCGGTTCGCGGGTCACGTACACGCCACTGCTGGCCACCAGCAAGCCCTTGACCCGGTCATAGGCCAGGCCCTTGTCAAACAGGTCGGAAAAGTCCAGACGCAGGCGCCGGCCAATCGAGTTGAAGTTGAGCAGGCCGAACACCCGCAGCGCCTGTGCGCTGCCTTCGACCTCGACGAACTGGCCGGTGCGCAGTGCTGCATCCATGCTGCCCGAGAAGCGCTTCAGGCCCACCGCGGCCGGCGAACCCGGCCAGCGGCCATCCACATCCAGGCGGAAGTCGCGGCTGGTCACCGTCGGGGCAAAGCCCCAGGCGCTGAGCACATCCGCCAAGTTCTTGCCGTCAAGGCGCCCTTTGTACCAACTGCTGGTTTTGCCCGTTTCACCCTCCCAACCACCACCGCCATCGATGCGTAACCCCTTGAGGTCGAGGTCGATATCACTGGCTGTGACGCCACGTGGGGTCGGCCGCAGCTTGATCGCGGCGCTGCCGTAGAGATCGTCACCGCGATAGAGCTTGTCGATGCTCAGGTCCAGTGCCGGGACTTTGCGCGGATCGAACGAGGCCAGCGGGTCGGGGCCGTCTTCAGCCTGCTGTTCAGCGGCGCTGGCGGCAGGCAGCCGCAAGGTCTGCATGCGCACGACCATGGGCGCGCCCTTGGCATCCGGTACGCGCGCATTACCGATGACTTCCTTGCTGTCGAGGCGCAAATCCCAGGCCGGGCCGCCCCGGGCCAGGCGTACCACGGCCTGGTTCAGGTCCATGCCGAAGGCTTTCAACTGGCCGATGCTCAGGTCGACGCTTTGCAGGTTCTGCCGCGCGCTGCCACCGGGGTCGTCCCCAGCCAGCCGGCCCGCCTGCTCTTGCCAAGGGGCCAGGTCCAGGGTCTCCAGGCGCCCGCGCACCCTCAGCCCCTGGCTGGCAGGTACCCGGGCGTCGCCTGTGCCCAGCACTAGCTCGCCACGGCCCTGAGTCAACGTTTCAGCCGGTGCAGCATAGGCAAAGCGGGCAAGGTCGGCGTAGGCAGCATCGAATTGCCGCTCCGGGCCCTGGAGGCTCATGTTGAAACGGCTGTCACGGGTATCTGCTGCCGCTTTGCCGAACGGAGCCGGCAGGTCGATGGCCAGACCCTTGAGGCTGGAAGTGACACTCAGGCGGTTGTCCCGGCTCCCCAGACTGAGCTGCAACTGATAGGGGAGGTCACCGGAGGCCGGCAAGGCCTGCTTGAACTGCAGCCAGTCAGTCAGCGTCTTGAGCGATACCTGGCCATTGGCATTGATGCGGGTCTGCATCTGCCCAGCCTGACCTTCAGCGGTTATTTGCGCCGTTACCGGCTTGCCGAAGGCCTGCAGACTGATGCCTTTGCCACTCAGGCCCTTGTCGAAGTCGAAGCTGAAGTCGCCCTTCAGGCGGTTCAACTCCAGGCTTGGCGGGGCCACTTTCAGGCGCGCATCGTGGGTGGCGAAGTCCACCTGCACTTTTGGGCGCTGCCCACGGACCAGTGGGATATCGAGCTTGACCTTGCCCTTCAGCGGCCCCTCACCTTCCCAGCCGGCGAAAATCTCACCGGTGCCGATTGGCGCTTCCTTGAGAATCTTCAGGCCATCACCCAAGCTACCGTCGAAGTCGCCATCCAGGTAGAGGTGGCTGTGCTGATTACCGTCGACATGCGGGATATCGACATTCACATCGCTGACCTTGGTGTCGAGCAGCACGCCTCGCTGGGCCTTGATGCGCACGCCACTGTCCTCGATGAACACATCGCCATCGACGTGCTGCACCTGTGGCCAACCGGGCTGGAAGTCCAGGGCGGCATCATGCACCTTGAAGAACAGGCTGATGCTGCGCGCTTGCGGCGCTGCGCCATGGTTCAGCGAGCCCTGATACTGGAAGTAGCCTTCATCCACAGCGCCTTTGACGATAGCGCTGCGCAGCCACTCGTCGAGGGCCGGGCTGAGCACCTCGGGCAGATACTTGGCAGTATAGCGGCCATCGCCTTCGGTCAGGCCGACGCGCAGGTCCATGTAGTCCTCGCGACCTTCCTCGAACAACAGACGAATCAGGAAGTCACCGGCGATCTTGCCCTCCTCGCCCAGCACCTTGAGGTAGGGCGCAATCAGGGTGAAACCGTCTTTGTCCAAGGTCCAGGTCAAGCGCGCATTCGCCTTCTGGTAATGCCAGGGCTTGGCGAAGATCGGGTACAGATGCAGCATGAACGCATCGGTATCCAGGCGCAGCTCGCCGTGGCCCAGGTCACCACTGATGCTACCACTGACGTTACCGGCCGCCGGGGCGTTGTGATAAGCATCGAAGCCTACCTTCTCCAGGTTGGCTGCGAACTGCAGGCGCTGGTCACCCTCGGCCTTGGGCCTGGCCTCGAGGCGCACATTGCGCAACGCACCGGTCACCTTCAAGCCATCGACCACATCCTTGACCTTGTCCGGCAGGGGGGCCAGGGCATCGATCAGCGGAGTCAGCGGGGTGAGGTCGAGGCGGTCGGCCTGTAACTGCCAGCTTTCATCGGCCGCGTTCTGGCCAGGGCGCTGCTGCAACTGCAGGTGAGACTCCCAGCGGGCCTTGCCGAGGTCCATGGCCAACGAGTCGACGACCACATCGAAGCCTTGCTCCCGGCGCTGGAACCAGGCGCCCAAAGCCAGATTATTCAGGTTGGTAGCCTTGCGCCCGGCATAGGCCCCCTCCAGCCTGGGTGCATTGAGCCTTACGACGGCCCGTTGCAACTGCCCCTTGCTCCAGCCGATCCAAAACTCACCGCCAGCCCGCAGGGTGTCAGCATGCCACTGCCCCAACACCCTGGGCGGCAACCAATGTGCCCAGTCACTTTGCGGCAGGCTGACATAGGCTTCTACCTCGCCATCACGCCAAGCGTCGGCCGACATACGGCTGTTCAGGCTCAACGCCAGGGGTTGGCCGTCAGGCAGGGTCGCACGCAAATCCAAGGCCTGACGGGTGGCACCGGCCTGCAGGCCGGCACTCACATAAGTCAGGGTCAGCGGGTCGCGCTGCCAGGGGTGCAGAGTGACCAGACTGTCGAACACATCGATGCGCCCCAGCTGGCGCAGGCGCTGCAGCAAGTCGGCAGGGTCCAGCGGCGCGTCGTCCTTCTTCGGCAGGCCTTCCAGGCTCCAGGCGCCCTGCTCGTTCTCGCGAAGGATCAGTTGCAGCCCGCCCAGCTGGATGCGCGCCAGGCGCACTTCGCGGGCGGTGAGGCTGGCCCAGATGTCGGGAACCACCATGACGTCGTCCAGCCGGAGCGCCTTGGTGCCTTCGCCCAATTGCAGGTCGCGCACCCGCAGCACAGGGGCCAGTCCGCTCCAGTGCCCTTCCAGGGCACCGACATGCACGGGCATGCCCAGCGCCTGCTCGGCCTTGCTTTCTACGTCGGCACGGTACTCGGCTACCAGCGGCACCAGTTCACGACCAAGGCTGACATACAGCGCCACCAAAACTGCCAGCAGGGCACATATGCCCAACCCCCAGCGGGTCAGAGCAACAAGAACGCGGTTCAGACGTCCCATGGCCATGGCCCTCCAAGTCGTTTATCCATGATGGCCCGTCGTGCCGGTTTTGCCAGCACGACGATGCAGTGGCGTATTTCAGAAGACCTCAGAGCAGCACCACGTCGTATTGTTCCTGCGAATACATCGACTCGACCTGGAAGCGAATGGTTCGACCGATAAAGGCTTCCAGTTCCGCCACGTTGCCTGACTCTTCATCCAGCAGGCGGTCGACCACCTTCTGGTTGGCCAGCACACGGTAGCCTTCAGCCTGATAGGCACGGGCCTCACGCAGGATCTCGCGGAATATTTCGTAACAGATGGTCTCGGGTGTTTTCAGCTTGCCGCGGCCCTGACAGGCCAGACACGGCTCGCAAAGCACCTGTTCCAGGCTTTCCCGCGTACGCTTGCGGGTCATCTGCACCAGGCCCAACTCGGTGATGCCGATAATGTTGGTCTTGGCGTGATCGCGCTCCAGCTGTTTTTCCAGGGTACGCAGTACCTGACGCTGGTGATCTTCGTCTTCCATGTCGATGAAGTCGATGATGATGATGCCGCCAATGTTGCGCAGGCGCAGTTGCCGGGCGATGGCGGTAGCGGCCTCGAGGTTGGTCTTGAAGATGGTTTCTTCGAGGTTGCGATGGCCGACGAAAGCCCCGGTGTTGACGTCGATGGTGGTCATCGCTTCGGCCGGGTCGACCACCAGGTAACCGCCGGACTTCAACGGCACCTTGCGCTCCAGAGCCCGCTGAATCTCGTCTTCGACACCGTATAGGTCAAAGATGGGGCGCTCGCCGGGGTAATGTTCGAGGCGGTCGGCAATTTCCGGCATCAACTCGCCAACGAACTGCGTGGTCTTCTGGAAGGTTTCCCGCGAGTCGATGCGGATCTTCTCGATCTTCGGATTGACCAGGTCGCGCAGGGTACGCAGGGCCAGACCAAGGTCTTCGTAAATGACCGTGGGCGCGCCGCAGGTCTTGATCTGGGTGCCGATCTGCTCCCACAGGCGGCGCAGGTAACGGATGTCCTGCAAGATCTCCTCGGCACGCGCGCCTTCGGCGGCGGTGCGCAAGATGAAGCCGCCGGCATCCTTGATGTTCTCGCTGTCCATGCAGTCGCTGACCACTTGCTTGAGGCGCTCACGCTCGGCCTCGTCCTCGATTTTCAGCGAAATACCAACATGACTGCTGCGTGGCATGTACACCAGGTAGCGCGACGGGATCGATAGCTGGGTGGTCAGGCGCGCCCCCTTGGTGCCGATCGGGTCCTTGGTCACCTGCACCACCAGGGCCTGGCCTTCATGTACCAGTGCGGTGATGTTCTCTACCGCCGAGCCTTCGCGCTGGGAGATTTCCGAGGCATGGATAAACGCTGCGCGCTCGAGGCCGATGTCGACGAAGGCCGCCTGCATGCCTGGCAGCACACGCACCACCTTGCCCTTGTAGATATTGCCGACGATGCCACGGCGCTGGGTGCGCTCGACATGCACTTCCTGCAGCACCCCGTTTTCCACCACCGCCACACGTGACTCCATCGGGGTGATGTTGATCAGGATCTCTTCACTCATGGCAGGCTCTCGTCAAAGGTTCTTTCTAATGATGGATGGCGTATGCACTGCTGGCTACTGCGGGTTTGTTACCTCTGGCGTATGCGCGAGCGATTGCCAGCAGGCGATGCCGAACTGGCCAAGCAAATCGGCCGTTTCACAGAGCGGCAAGCCGACCACCGCCGAATAGCTGCCGGAAAGACCGGTGACGAAGACCGCACCCAGCCCCTGGACGGCATAGCCGCCAGCCTTGTCAGCTGGCTCACCGCTGGCCCAATAGCGTTGCGCTTCATCGGTGCTGATGGCACGAAAGCGCACTGTGCTGGTCACGCAAAAACTGTGCACACGCTGGCCATCGTCCAGGGCGACAGCGGTCAGCACCTGATGCTCGCGGCCTGACAGGTCAGCCAGCATGGCCAAGGCATCTTCACGGTTTTCCGGTTTGCCGAGAATACGACCATCGAGCACCACGGCAGTGTCTGCGCCGAGCACTACAGCCGGGCCGTCGACACGGGCCAGGCCGGCGGCGGCCTTTGCCCGGGCCAGGCGTTCGACGTAGGCAGGGGCGCTTTCGCTGGGTAGCGGAGATTCATCGATGGGGGCACTGATGACAATGAACGGCACGCCGATCTGCGTCAGCAGTTCACGACGCCGGGGCGAGCCTGAAGCCAGGTATAGCGGGGTCATGCAGACATCTCCCTGTCAGTGGCGCGTTGCCGTCAGTTGATGTGCAAGCGTCGACGCAGGTCGCGCAAGGCAAAGCTGATCCACGGCCAGAGCAAGGCGCTGATCACCGCCGACCAGACCAGCGCCAGGGTGGGCAGGCGGTTGCCGGTCAGTGCACTGAGCCACAGCTGGATCAACTGGGCGATACCAAAGATCACCAAAATGACCAGGCTTTGCTGCCACATGGGGAACATGCGCAGACGCTGCTGCAGGGACAGCACCAAGAAGGTGATGAGGGTAAGGACCAGCGCATTCTGCCCCAGCAGCGTGCCATACAGCACGTCCTCGGCAAGGCCCAGCACGAATGCCGTGGTCATGCCGACCTTGTTCGGCACGGCAAGGGTCCAGAACGACACCAGCAAGGCCAGCCACATGGGCCGGAACACTTCCATGAACTGCGGCATGGGGGAAACGCTGAGCAGCAGGCCGATGGCGAACGTAAGCCAGATGACCCAGCCGTTATTGCGGCGTGATGCAGCCATCATTGCCTCCGGGGTTGAGCGGGTGCGGCCGGCGTGGCAGGTGCAGCAGACGGGGCTGCTGGCTGCGCGACCGGAGTGGCCGGTGCTGCCGGTGTGACCGACGCGGCAGGCGTGCCAGCGGCGGGTGCGACCTGATCACGGGTAGCGGCCGGCTGGCCAGCAGGTGCAGCCCCCTTTCGGTCAGCCTCTTCCTGGGCAATGGCGGCATCGGTGGCACGCTGCTCCGGGCTACGCCGGTCACTGAACACCAGCAACATGTAGCGGCTGCGGTTGAGCGCGGCGGTGGGGATGGCACGGACGATGGCAAAGGGCTGGCCGGAATCGTGGATCACTTCGTTGACCGTGGCCACCGGGTAGCCGGCAGGAAAGCGCTGCCCCATGCCGGAACTGACCAGCAGGTCGCCTTCCTTGATGTCGGCAGTGTCGGCCACATGGCGCAACTCCAGGCGCTCCGGGTTGCCAGTGCCGCTGGCGATGGCTCGCAGACCGTTGCGGTTGACCTGCACCGGAATGCTGTGGGTGGTATCGGTCAGCAACAGCACCCGCGCGGTATAGGGCATCAACTCTACGACCTGACCCATCAGGCCGCGGGCATCGAGCACCGGCTGGCCCAGGAACACACCATCACGCTCACCCTTGTTGATCAGAATGCGGTGGGTAAACGGGTTGGGGTCGACACCGATCAGCTCGGCCACTTCAACCTTTTCGTTGACCAGCGCCGAAGAATTGAGCAGCTCGCGCAGCCGCACGTTCTGCTCGGTCAGGGCCGCCAGCTTCTGCAGGCGCCCCTGCAGCAGCAGGGCTTCGGTCTTGAGCTTCTCGTTTTCGGCAATCAGCTCGGTGCGGCTACCGAACTGGCCGGCCACACCTTGCCAGGCACGCTGTGGCAAATCGGTGATCCAGTACGACTCCATCAGCACCAGGCCCATCTGGCTGCGCACAGGTTTGAGCACGTCGAAGCGCGCGTCGACAACCATCAACGCGACCGACATCACCACCAGAACGAGCAGGCGAACGCCCAGCGAAGGGCCCTTGGAGAAAAGCGGTTTAATGGGCCGTTCCTCGTGGACGACTCAGGAGGTCATTGGACATGGAACAACGCACCAGCCTGGTTGCGGGTTGACGGATACGGCGCCCAAACGGGCGCCAGCCCAGCGCATACAGGTAGCACTGTACGTACTACCTGTAAACCGGGCGCTCGTGAACAGCGAGCGGGATCACTCGCTGGAGAGCAGGTCCATCGCGTGCTTGTCCATCATCTCCAGGGCGCGACCGCCGCCACGGGCGACGCAGGTCAGCGGGTCCTCGGCGACGATCACCGGCAGGCCGGTTTCCTGGGCCAGCAGTTTGTCGAGGTCACGCAGCAGCGCACCACCACCGGTCAGCACCAGGCCGCGCTCGGCGATGTCCGAGGCAAGCTCCGGCGGCGATTGCTCGAGGGCGCTCTTGACCGCCTGGACGATGGTCGCCAGCGATTCCTGCAGCGCTTCGAGCACTTCGTTGGAGTTCAGGGTGAAGGCACGCGGTACACCTTCGGCCAGGTTACGACCACGCACGTCGACTTCACGTACTTCGCCACCTGGGTAGGCAGTACCGATTTCCTGCTTGATACGTTCGGCGGTGGATTCGCCGATCAAGCTGCCGTAGTTGCGGCGCACGTAGGTAACGATGGCTTCGTCGAAGCGGTCACCGCCAACGCGGACGGACTCGGCATAGACCACGCCGTTCAGCGAGATCAGGGCGATTTCAGTGGTACCGCCACCGATATCGACGACCATCGAACCGCGGGCCTCTTCAACCGGCAGGCCGGCACCGATGGCAGCGGCCATTGGCTCTTCGATCAGGAACACTTCACGGGCACCCGCACCGAGGGCCGACTCGCGGATGGCGCGGCGCTCGACCTGGGTAGACTTGCACGGCACGCAGATCAGCACGCGCGGGCTCGGCTGCAGGAAGCTGTTCTCGTGAACCTTGTTGATAAAATATTGCAACATTTTTTCGCAGACGCTGAAGTCGGCGATGACGCCGTCCTTCATCGGACGAATGGCTGCAATGTTGCCAGGCGTACGGCCCAGCATGCGTTTGGCTTCGGTACCGACGGCGACAACGCTTTTCTGGTTGCCATGGGTACGGATGGCAACAACCGAGGGCTCATTCAGGACGATACCGCGCTCACGCACGTAAATAAGGGTGTTGGCAGTACCCAGGTCGATAGAAAGATCGCTGGAAAACATGCCACGCAGTTTCTTGAACATGGGAAAGTGACCCTGGGGAAAGCGTGGGTAAAAAAGTGCGGCAAACTCTAACAATGGCAGGGATTTTGGGCAAGGAGCCAATATGTTAAATTGGCTGTTTTTCCGAGCACGCCAGCAGAATTTCGCGGCCGTTAGACCGCCAGAAAGCTGACATGTTCCTCACCGCGGACCCAAATTCCGTTCTTTGTTTCCCTTGGAGATCCTCATGGCGCTTGAACGCTGCGACGTGGAAAAGATCGCCCATCTGGCCCGCCTGGGCCTGAATGATGGCGAACTGCCACGCATTACCGACGCCCTGAACAGCATTCTCGGCCTGGTCGACCAGATGCAAGCGGTCGATACCACTGGCATCGAGCCCCTGGCCCACCCGCTGGAGGCCAGCCAGCGCCTGCGTCCTGACCAAGTCACCGAAAGCAACCAGCGCGATGCCTACCAGGCCATCGCGCCGTCGACCGAAAGCGGTCTGTACCTGGTTCCCAAAGTCATCGAGTAAGGGATAGAGCCTGCCATGCATCAATTGACCCTGGCCGAGATCGCCCGCGGACTCGCCGACAAATCGTTTTCTTCCGAAGAGCTGACCGGCGCCCTGCTGGCGCGCATCAAACAGCTCGACCCGCAGATCAACAGCTTCATCAGCATCACCGACGACCTGGCCCTGGCTCAGGCGCGTGCCGCCGATGCCCGTCGCGCCGCTGGCGAAACCGGCGCGCTGCTGGGTGCACCGATCGCCCACAAAGACCTGTTCTGCACCAACGGCGTACGCACCAGCTGCGGCTCGAAGATGCTCGACAACTTCAAGGCGCCCTATGACGCCACCGTGGTCGCCAAGCTGGCCGAAGCCGGCATGGTCACCCTGGGCAAGACCAACATGGACGAGTTCGCCATGGGTTCGGCCAACGAATCCAGCCATTACGGCGCGGTGAAGAACCCGTGGAACCTCGAGCACGTTCCGGGCGGGTCGTCCGGTGGTTCGGCCGCTGCTGTGGCCGCGCGCCTGCTGCCCGCCACCACGGGCACCGACACCGGCGGCTCGATCCGCCAGCCAGCGGCACTGACCAACCTCACCGGCCTCAAGCCGACGTACGGTCGTGTGTCGCGCTGGGGCATGATCGCCTACGCCTCCAGCCTCGACCAGGGCGGCCCACTGGCCCGCACCGCCGAGGACTGCGCGCTGCTGCTGCAAGGTATGGCCGGTTTCGACGCCAAGGACTCCACCAGCATCGAAGAACCGGTGCCGGACTACAGCGCCAGCCTGAACGCTTCGCTGCAGGGCCTGCGCATCGGCCTGCCGAAAGAGTACTTCGGTGCCGGTCTAGACCCACGCATCGCCGACCTGGTCCAGGCCAGCGTCAAAGAGCTGGAAAAGCTCGGCGCAGTGGTCAAGGAAATCAGCCTGCCGAACATGCAGCATGCCATTCCGGCCTACTACGTGATCGCCCCGGCTGAAGCCTCTTCCAACCTGTCGCGTTTCGACGGCGTACGCTTCGGCTACCGCTGTGAAGAGCCCAAAGACCTCACCGACCTGTACAAGCGCTCACGCGGCGAAGGGTTCGGCGTTGAAGTACAGCGCCGCATCATGGTCGGTACCTACGCCCTGTCGGCCGGCTACTACGACGCCTATTACGTGAAGGCGCAGCAAATCCGCCGCCTGATCAAGAACGACTTCATGGCCGCCTTCAACGATGTCGACCTGATTCTCGGCCCGACCACGCCAAACCCGGCCTGGAAGCTTGGCGCCAAGAGCAGCGACCCGGTTGCCGCCTATCTCGAAGACGTCTACACCATCACCGCCAACCTGGCGGGCCTGCCTGGCCTGTCGATGCCAGCAGGCTTCGTCGACGGCCTGCCGGTCGGCGTGCAACTGCTGGCGCCGTACTTCCAGGAAGGCCGCCTGCTCAACGTCGCGCACCGCTACCAACAGGTGACCGACTGGCATACCCGCGCCCCCAACGGCTTCTGAGGAATTCACACATGCAATGGGAAGTTGTGATCGGGCTGGAAATCCACACTCAGCTCGCCACCCAGTCGAAGATCTTCTCCGGCAGCGCTACCACCTTTGGCTCCGAGCCGAATACTCAGGCCAGCCTGGTTGACCTGGGCATGCCCGGCGTACTGCCGGTGCTGAACGAGGAGGCCGTGCGCATGGCGTGCATGTTCGGCCTGGCCATCGATGCCGAGATCGGCAAGCGCAACGTGTTCGCACGCAAGAACTACTTCTACCCCGACCTGCCCAAGGGCTACCAGATCAGCCAGATGGACCTGCCGATCGTCGGCAAGGGCCACCTGGACATCGCGCTGGAAGACGGCACCATCAAGCGCATCGGCGTAACCCGCGCGCACCTGGAAGAAGACGCCGGCAAGAGCCTGCACGAAGACTTCAGCGGCTCCACCGGCATCGACCTGAACCGTGCCGGCACCCCGCTGCTGGAAATCGTCTCCGAGCCTGACATGCGCAGCGCCAAGGAAGCCGTGGCTTACGTCAAGGCAATCCACGCGCTGGTGCGCTACCTGGGCATCTGCGACGGCAACATGGCCGAAGGTTCGCTGCGCTGCGACTGCAACGTATCGATCCGACCGAAGGGCCAGACCGAGTTCGGCACTCGCTGCGAAATCAAGAACGTCAACTCGTTCCGTTTCATCGAGCGCGCGATCAACAGCGAAATCCAGCGCCAGATCGACCTGATCGAAGACGGTGGCAAAGTCGTGCAGGAAACACGCCTGTACGACCCGAACAAGGACGAAACCCGCTCCATGCGCAGCAAAGAGGAAGCTAACGACTACCGTTACTTCCCCGACCCCGACCTGCTGCCGGTGGTCATCGAGGACAGCTTCCTCGAAACCATTCGCGCCGGCCTGCCGGAGCTGCCGCCACAGAAGGTCGAGCGCTTCCAGACTCAGTACGGTCTGTCGGCCTACGACGCCAACGTGTTGGCTTCCAGCCGCGAACAGGCTGACTACTTCGAAGAAGTGGTGAAAATCGGTGGTGATGCCAAGCTGGCGGCCAACTGGGTCATGGTCGAACTGGGTAGCCTGCTGAACAAGCTGGGTGTCGAAATCGATCAGGCGCCGGTCAGCGCCGCGCAGTTGGGCGGCATGCTGCTGCGCATTCGTGATAACACCATCAGCGGCAAGATTGCCAAGACCGTGTTCGAGGCCATGGCCGCCGGTGAAGGCGATGCCGACAGCATCATCGAGAGCAAAGGCCTGAAACAGGTTACCGATACGGGTGCGATCGACAAGATGCTCGACGAAATGCTGGCAGCCAATGCCGAGCAGGTCGAACAATATCGCGCAGCCGATGAGGCCAAGCGCGGCAAGATGTTCGGCTTCTTCGTCGGTCAGGCCATGAAAGCTTCCAAAGGCAAGGCCAACCCGGGGCAGGTGAACCAATTGCTCAAGGCCAAGCTCGAAGGGTGATGGTTTTACCCCTGTAATGCTGCGAGGGCTTCGCCCTCGTTCGCGGCTGAAGCCGCTCCTACACAAACCAGCGTTTTCCCTGTAGGAGCGGGTTTACCCGCGAATGGTCGCACCGGAGAGCACCTGACTTGCTAAAACGTTCCCTCGGCACCCTCGCCCTGTTTTCTTTCCTGGCCGGCTGCGCCAGCCATGACATCGACCCGCGCGGCTACGACCAGACGGGCACCGCTTCCTACTACGGCTCGCGCCACCATGGCAAACGCACCGCCAGTGGCGAACCGTTCAACCAGCACGGCCTTACCGCCGCGCACCGCAGCCTGCCCTTCGGCACACGTGTAAGGGTGACCAACATGGCCAACCAGCGCAGTGTGGTGGTACGCATCAACGACCGTGGCCCGCACACCCGCGGCCGCCTGATCGACCTGTCTCGCGCAGCAGCAGAAAAAATCGGTATGCTCCGTAGCGGAACAGCGCGCGTGCGCGTACAAGGGCTTAGCGACTGACGCGACAGGAGTCCGACCATTTTCGACCTGGCCACCCTTCCCACTTTTAGCCTGCTGCAAATGGGCGTTGCCCTGTTGTTGCTGATCGGTGGCGCCGAGCTATTGGTGCGCTCCGCCTTGCGCCTGGCGCAGCGCCTGCACGTTCGCCCGCTGATCATAGGCCTGAGCCTGGTGGCCTTCGGCAGTACCGCGCCACAATTGACCGTAAGCCTGCAGGCCGCCTACCAGGGTGCGCCGGATGTGGCAGTAGGCAGCGTGATCGGTAGCAACATCTTCAATGTACTGGTCATTCTCGGCCTGGCCGCGCTGATCATCCCGCTGCGGGTGTCACGCCAGCTGGTGCGCCTGGACATTCCCTTGATGATCCTTGCCAGCGGGCTGGTGTATGCACTGTCCGCCAATGCCCACCTGGGCAGGGTTGAAGGGGCACTGCTATTGCTGGGGCTGGCCGGTTACCTGGCAATGCTCTGGCATCAGTCGCGCCATTACGCACGCACCTACCCGGCCCCGGACGCCGCCAGGTCCGGAGCCGGGCGCTTCTGGTCAGGCACGCTGCTGCAGATACTGGTCGGCCTTGGCCTGCTGAGCCTGGCGGGCCACTTGCTACTGGAAGCTGCCATCGAGGTGGCCACCGACCTGGGCCTGTCCGAGCGTATTATCGGCCTGACGGTCGTCGCCATCTGCACCTCCATGCCGGAACTGGCCGCTGCGCTGATCGCCGCCTTGCGTGGCGAACGGGAGATCGCCGTGGGCACGGTGATCGGCAGCAACCTGTTCAACCTGCTGGCCGTACTGGGCCTGACCGCACTGATCACCCCGGAACCCCTGTCGATCTCGCCTAACGCGCTGTCTTTCGATCTGCCTGTAATGCTCGGCGTTGCTGTCCTGAGCCTGCCAGTGTTCTATTCCGGTTACCGCATCACTCGCGCAGAAGGCCTGGTGTTTCTTTGCCTGTACCTGGCCTACGGCCTTCATGTGGCGGCTTTTACCATGGGTATGCCGCTGGCTGGCCGCCTGGAGCGATTGATGCTGTTCTATGTACTGCCGGTGCTCGCTACGGTGTTGCTGTACACCACTGTGCGTGCCTGGCGGAGGCAGCATTGAGGAGCATGGAAGGGGAACGCGTCAGGGCCGCCAGACGCATGCCTTTAGGCTTTCATCGCCTGTGAGATCGAGCGCCGCCCGCGCGGCGCTTCGCGGGTAAACCCGCTCCTACGTTTGTTTCGGGCCAATTATTCCTGTGGGATTTGCGCGCGAACGCTTTGGCGCATGGCTCGATATCGCGTCGTACAAACAAGGCGGTCGCGCGCGCCTGGCACAGAACGGTTTGTTTCGGGCCCATTATTCCTGTGGGATTTGCGCGCGAACGCTTTGGCGCATACCTCGATATCGCGTCGTACAAACAAGGCGGTCGCGCGCGCCTGGCACAGAACGGACTGGCCCGAAACAAACGTAGGAGCGGGTTTACCCGCGAAGCGCCGCGCGGGCGGCGCTCGATCTCACAGGCGCCGAAAATCTAACGGCATACCCCTTACGAACAAACCCGATCAGCCCTTGGCCTGGCGAGCCTTCTTCAGTTTGAAGGCCACCCACAGCACAGCGATCCATGCAGGGATCAGCATTACCGAGATGCGAATCGGCGGCGTCAGGTACATCACCACCAGGATCAGCACGATGAACGCCAGGCACAGGTAGTTGGTCAGTGGGTGCCCCAGGCTTTTGTAGAAGGGGGTGATCCCGGCGGCCAGCTTGGCCTTGCGGAATTTGAGGTGGGTAATGCTGATGCTCGCCCAGTTGATCACCAACGCGGACACTGCCAACGCCATCAGCAAGCCAAAGGCCCCGCCCGGCATCAGGTAATTGATCAGCACGCACAGGCCGGTCGCAAAGGCCGACACGGCCAGCGCAGTCAGCGGTACGCCGCTACGGCTCACCTTCAGCAACTGACGCGGCGCATCGCCCTGGCTGGCCAGGCCGAACAGCATACGGCTATTGGCGTACACACAGCTGTTGTACACCGAGAGCGCAGCCGTCAGCACCACGATATTGAGGATGGTCGCCACCAGGTCGCTGTCCAGTTCGTGGAAGATCATCACGAACGGGCTGCCGCCCTGCACCACCTTCTGCCAAGGGTACAGCGACAACAGCACTGCCAAGGCACCGATGTAGAAAATCAGGATACGGTACACCACCTGGTTGGTGGCCTTGGGGATGCTCTCGCGCGGGTTGTCAGCCTCGGCAGCCGTGATGCCGACCAACTCCAGGCCACCAAACGAGAACATGATCACCGCCAGGGCCATTACCAGACCCGTGACGCCGTTAGGGAAGAAGCCACCGTACTGCCACAGGTTGGCCACGCTGGCATCCGGGCCACCATGACCGCTGCCCAGCAACCAGGCACCAAAGCCGATCATGCTGACGATGGCTACCACCTTGACCAGGGCGAACCAGAACTCCATCTCGCCATAGACCTTTACCTGGGTCAGGTTGATCAGGTTGATCACCACGAAGAAAATCGCCGCCGTGGCCCAGGTGGGGAAGTCCGGCCACCAGTACTGCACGTAGATACCGACCGCCGTCAGCTCGGCCATGCCGACCAGCACGTACACCACCCAGTAATTCCAGCCTGAGACAAAGCCGGCGAACTCGCTCCAGTATTGGTGGGCGAAGTGGCTGAAGCTGCCGGCAACCGGCTCTTCCACCACCATTTCGCCCAGCTGGCGCATGATCAGGAAGGCCATCAGGCCGGCGATGGCGTAACCCAGCAACACGGAGGGGCCGGCCAACTGGATGGTCTGGGCAATGCCCAGGAACAACCCGGTACCGATGGCCCCGCCCAGCGCGATCAGCTGGATGTGGCGATTCTTCAGCCCGCGCTGTAACCGCTCGGGCTTGCTCTGGTCTTGCATGAAGTGTCCTTTAGCTCAGTGAGGCAGTGTTGTTGCTGTTATTTGCAGTCAAGGATCTAGATCCATCCGCCCCACTGCAAGATGAAAATACCAATGTTGGTGGTGATCGCCGCCATTAGCGTGGTAATCACGATGATCGACGCGGCCAGTTCATGATTGCCGTTGGCCGCCCGCGCCATCACGTAGCTGGCCGCAGCGGTCGGGCTGCCTATGTACAGGAACAGGATGCCCAGCTCCGCCCCGCGAAACCCGCACAACCAGGCCCCAAGGGTGCCGAGCAGCGGCAGCCAGAGCATTTTCACGAGGCTGGCATCAATGGCCAGCCGGCCACAGTTACGCAGCGCTGCCAGCGACAGCGTGCCACCGATACAGATCAGCGCCAGCGGCAGGGTCATCTGTGCCAGGTAGTCGCCCGAGGTCAGTAGCCAGTTGGGCAGCGGCACCTGGCCGTAAGCCATCGGCGCGGCCACCAGCACGCTGATGATCAGCGGGTTGCTGAAAATGCTCTTGCAGATGCTCCACGGGTCGGACTTGAGGTCCGGGCTGTACACCGCCAGTACCACCGCTGACAGCGAGTTGTACATGAGGATGACCAGGCCTGCGAGCACCGCCCCCAGGGATATGCCATAGTCACCGTACAGGCTGGCGGCCAGGGCCAGGCCGATCACACCGTTGTTGCCGCGGAAGGCGCCCTGGGTATAGATGCCTCGGTCGGCCATCGGGCTGCGCCAGATGGCCATGCCCCAGGCAATGGCGAAACCGACCAAGGTGGCGACGATGAAATACAGGATGACACCGGGCTTGACCGCTGCGGCCAGGTCGGCGTGGTAGATGCCGAGGAAGAGCAGCGCCGGCATGCAGACGTTGAATACCAGCTGCGAGGCGACGCGGTTGAAGTTGTCGTCGATCAAGTGAATGCGTTTGAGCAGGACGCCCATGAACAGCATGGCGAAAACCGGTGCCGTGATGTTCAGGGTCTGGATAAGAAGGGCGAGCATGCGCAAGCGATCCTGGAGGGGTTGCCGTCAGGCGGCCAATGATACGTCAACGGCTGGGATTTGCGGGGATCAAGCGCGATAAAAGGAAATGTCTTTCAGGTTTTCTGCTGCCAGTACCGGCCGCTTTGCACCTAACCCCGCCCCCACAGGTACCACGCCGCGGCTCATCGGTTTACACAAACCTGTCAGCCATTCATGACAAACCCGCAGCAACCCACGCCTTGTTCAGCCGCTTCTCCCGTGCCGACGCCGCCAGCGCCATCACCCCTTGATCACGCTGCCAGATGTGCGCCCAATGCCCCGGCCCTGTCGCCAACGCCGCATCGATCTCCCCCCGCAACGCCTGGAACTGTGCAAACAACCCGCCCAGCAACAAGTGACAACCCATGCTATCGGCACACTGCCGGCTACCCTCGGCGCAGCCGGCCAACAGCCCAAGCAACTGCAGGCGAAGCCCCTGCGGCCAGGCGCACTCCTGCCCAACGCCATACAACCAGGCGGTCAGCGCCGTGAGCACATACAAATCCTCCAGCGAACGGAACGGCTTCACGTAGGCATCCCAGCCGTCACCGGCCAGCAACTCGCACGATGCCTGCTCCAGCAGCAGTCGGCCGTGCCCGACTTCCGGCATCAGCGGCAGGGTCGGCAATGGCTCCAGTGTCACCCCCGGCTCCCCGGGGTAGACCACCGCCAGGCTCAGTTGCGGCGCCGCGCCAGCCGCTTCGCTACGCGCCGCCACCAGCAACCACTCCGCCTCCAGGCCTGCGGTAACGAAGTCTTTGCAGCCCGACAGCCGCAGAGCGTCCAGCCGTGTGTGCATGTCTGCTGGCCGCACGCTGCGCCGCTCGGTGGCACACAAGGCGCCAAGGCTGTGCGGCGCACTGGGCCACAGCACGCGAAGGGCAGCTTGGTAACCCACCAGGAAGGCCAGGCCCGGGGTGGCCATTGCACGCCCACCCAGTACCGCCAATTCGAACGGGGTAACCGGGCCGAGGCGCTCAAGCAGCGCGGCGTAGGTTTCGCCCAGGGTGCCTGTCGGCGCGAGACGAAGCGGATCGTTGAGTCGTTGCAACCAGGCCATGGAACAGCTCCTTGCTGGAGGGCTTTCAGTTAAGGCTCAGGGTGTGTCACGCAAGCATCACCAAACATTCACAGGGGTGACACTGGGTCTACCTAGGCTGACTTTGCACAACAAAGCCGACCGGCCGCAACCCTTCTTGGCTGGCTTATGGAGACCTCGTAATGACTCGGATCGCTACCGCTGGCGACTACAGCACCGAACGCCGTCTGCAAGCCGAACGCCTGGTTGGCGCCGCGGCGCTGCAAGAAGCCCAGGCTCTGCGCTACACCGTATTCAGCGCAGAATTCAAGGCCAAGCTCAAAGGTGCCGAGCAGGGCCTGGACATGGACGACTACGACGTGCACTGCCGCCACATTGGTGTACGCGATATGAGCACCGGCGAACTGGTTGCCACCACCCGCCTGCTCGATCACCAGGCCGCCAGCAGCCTGGGCCGTTTCTACAGCGAAGAAGAATTCAGCCTGCACGGCCTGTTGCAGCTGCAAGGCCCGATCCTCGAACTGGGCCGTACCTGCGTCGCCCCCGACTACCGCAACGGCGGTACCATCGCCGTGCTTTGGGGCGAACTGGCCGAGGTGCTCAACGAGGGCCGCTACAGCTATCTGATGGGCTGCGCCAGTATCCCCATGCAGGACGGCGGCGTGCAGGCCCATGCAGTGATGCAGCGCCTGCGTGAACGTTACCTGTGCACCGAACACCTGCGTGCCGAGCCGAAGAACCCACTGCCGAAACTGGCCCTGCCCAATAACGTCATTGCCGAAATGCCCCCGCTGCTCAAGGCCTATATGCGCCTGGGCGCAAAGATTTGCGGCGAGCCATGCTGGGACGAGGATTTCCAGGTGGCAGACGTGTTCATCCTGCTCAAACGCGACGAGCTGTGCCCACGCTACGCCCGCCACTTCAAGGCGGCGGTCTGATGCCAAAGTTGCGGGTACTGGCCCGCCTCCTCCGACTGCTGCTGGTGCTGGCGCAAGGCATGCTGATGGCCAGCATTATCGCCTTGGGCGAACGCTTGGGCTTCAAGGCGCCGATCGAACGGCGCCAGCGCTGGACCTGCCTGTTCATGAAGCGCCTGGTCGCCGCCCTGCCCTTCGACGTCAAGGTAGTTGGCGAACTTCCACAGCGACCGATGCTATGGGTCAGCAACCATGTTTCCTGGACCGACATCCCCCTGCTTGGCATGCTCACGCCGCTGTCTTTCCTGTCCAAGGCCGAAGTGCGCCACTGGCCAGTGGCCGGCTGGCTGGCGGAAAAGGCCGGCACGCTGTTCATTCGCCGTGGTGGTGGCGACAGTCAGCGCCTGCGCGAACAGATCGCCGGGCAACTGGGGCTGGCCCGCCCGCTGCTGATATTCCCCGAAGGCACCACTACCAGCGGCCGCACGTTGCGCACCTTTCATGGCCGCCTGCTGGCAGGTGCCATCGACCGTGGCGTGGCAGTGCAGCCAGTCGCTATCCAGTACCTGCGTGATGGCCAGATCGACCCGGTAGCGCCGTTCATTGGTGAGGACGACCTGGTGTCGCACCTGATGCGCCTGTTCGCCCTGCCGCGGGGCGAGGTGTGCATCCACCTGCTGCAGCCAATAGGTAGCGTGGGCAAGGAACGTGCGGTGCTGGCATTGCAGGCACAGCAGTCGATTCACCTGGCGCTGTTTGGGGTTGAAGACGTGGAGATGGCGCCACGTCGGCAGGCGCGGGCTGCCTGAATGCGTGTACTGCCTGTTCTGGCCCTTTCGCGGGTGAACCCGCTCCTACACCGAGCGCGTTGCCCGTAGGAGCGGGTTTACCCGCAAAGGGGCCAGAATCACCCACACACCTCTAACTGTCAGACATCCGCCCTACCGCCGCAAACGCCTGCAGTTGCGGGTAGAACTCGCGAAAATCCGCCAGCAGCGGCTCATACAGCCGCTCCAGTTCCACCATCACCCCAGCCATCCCCTCAGGCCGCGACAAGCGCCGGGCAATGCCGTTGAACACCTGCTCCAGCGTGTCGAAATCGCCATACGCCCCTAGCCAGTCATCCGCTGCCATGAACGGCGCAATCCGCGCCAGCCGCCCAGGCAGCTCGGGCTCTGCCAGCAATACCCGATAAAACGCACCAGTGAACTGCTCCAGCGGCTGATTGGCGTAGTTGTCCCAGTGCCGTGCCAGGCAATGGTCGAAAAACACATCCAGAACGATGCCGGCAAAACGCCGCCGCTCGCGCGGAAAACGTGCCAGAGCCGCCAGCACCAACGGGTGCTGGTCAGTGTAACTGTCGATATGCCGGTGCAGCCGGATGGCCGCCTCCAGCGCAGGCGGAAAGCGCCCTTCCAAGGAGCCTTTGACAAAGTCGCCATACAGGCTGCCAAGCAGTTGTTGCGGCGCCGGGCCGCCCAGGTGCAAGTGTGCGAGGTAATTCATGAGCGCAGTCTAGCATCGCCACCCAACATATCGTTATAACGCGATATATCGATTCGTGCTCAGCTCAGAACGCCTTCGTATTTGTATATCGGAATTCAGCGAATTATATTTCGTCCTATCGCGATATACCGCTACAACGAGCCTCAAACCATGCCACTCGATCTCGACGAAATCATAAAAGCACTGGCCCACCCGGTCAGGCGAGAAATTCTCAGCTGGCTGAAAGACCCGGCAACCCAGTTTCCGGACCAGTACCACAGCACCGAAAACGGTGTGTGTGCGGGGCAAATCGACCAACGCTGCGGCCTGTCGCAGTCGACCGTCTCTGCCCACCTGGCCACGTTGCAGCGCGCCGGGCTGATCAGCAGCCAGAAGATCGGCCAATGGCATTTCTTCAAACGCGACGAAGCCACCATCCAGGCGTTCCTCGAACAACTGCGCCAAGCACTTTGACAAGGCAGGTAACCACAATGACCACGCTTTTCGATCCGATCAAACTGGGCGACCTGCAACTGCCCAACCGTATCATCATGGCCCCGCTCACCCGCTGCCGTGCCGATGAAGGCCGTGTGCCCAATGCGCTGATGGCCGAATACTACGTACAACGTGCCAGCGCCGGGCTGATCCTCAGCGAGGCCACTTCGGTCAGCCCAATGGGCGTCGGCTACCCAGATACCCCCGGCATCTGGAACGATGAACAGGTACGTGGCTGGAACAATGTGACAAAGGCCGTACATGCCGCGGGCGGTCGCATCTTCCTGCAGCTGTGGCACGTGGGTCGTATCTCCCACCCCAGCTATCTGAATGGCGAACTGCCTGTGGCCCCCAGCGCGATCCAGCCCAAGGGCCATGTGAGCCTGGTGCGCCCGCTGAGTGACTACCCTACCCCGCGGGCGCTGGAAACCGAAGAAATCAACGACATCGTCGAGGCCTACCGCAGTGGTGCCGAAAATGCCAAGGCTGCCGGTTTCGATGGTGTGGAGATCCATGGCGCCAACGGTTACCTGCTCGACCAATTCCTGCAAAGCAGCACCAACCAGCGCACCGACCGTTACGGTGGCTCGCTGGAAAACCGCGCGCGCCTGCTGCTGGAGGTGACCGATGCGGCCATTGAAGTGTGGGGCGCGCAGCGTGTAGGTGTGCACCTGGCACCACGAGCCGACGCCCATGACATGGGCGACGCCGACCGCGCCGAGACCTTCACCTATGTGGCCCGAGAGCTGGGCAAGCGCGGCATCGCCTTCATCTGCTCGCGGGAGCGGGAAGCCGACGACAGCATCGGGCCGCTGATCAAAGAGGCATTCGGTGGCCCGTACATCGTCAACGAGCGGTTCGACAAGGCCAGTGCCAATGCGGCCCTGGCCAGTGGCAAAGCGGATGCCGTGGCGTTTGGTGTGCCGTTCATCGCCAACCCTGACCTGCCGGCACGGCTGGCAGCGGATGCGCCGTTGAATGAGGCGCGGCCTGAGACTTTCTATGGCAAGGGGCCGGTGGGGTACATCGATTACCCGCGGTTGTAATCAAGATTGCCGGGGCGCAGCTCAATCGGCGTACACCGTACATAGTGGGAGCGATCTTGTGTCGCGATAGGAGGGCAACGCCCTCCCCTGCGGCGTCACGGCCGAGCGTTGATCTGTTGCTGCAGGTTCTGAATCTGGCTCTGCAGCGTATTCAGGTTACGCGTCATCTGCGCACGGAAGGCATCGAACTCCTGCACCGAAGCACCACTGGATGACGCGGCGGCCGGGCGGTTGTCGACCTGGCTCTTCAACACCAGCATGTCCTGCTGCAGGCTCTGAATCTCAGCGCTCGGGTTGCCCTGTTTCTTCAAGGCCGCCACCTCGCTACCCAAACTCTTGAGCTGGCCGTCCAGCTGGCCGCCATCCACCTGTGAGGCTTTCAACGCGGCAACCTGCTCGCTCAGGCTCTTCAACTGGGCATCCAGCTTGCCACCATCGACCTGGCCCGAACGCAGCGCCGCCAACTCGCCATTCACCAGCTTCAGTTGCGCCTGCAACTGGCTTTGCAGCTCGGTCACAGCCTTCTGCTGTTCTCGGGTATCGGCCAGCACCTGCTCCAGACGCTTGCCCAGGTCGCCGGTCTGCCCGGCAACACCCTGCTGCAACTGGCGCAGCTGTAGCTTCAATGCCTCACTGCTGGTAGTGGCGCCCGACTCACTGGCCGCCACCTTGCCACTGATCGCCTGAAGGCGGCCAGCCGCCTCTTCACTGATGCGGGCAAAGCTTTCCTGGGTCGCCACCAGTTGCTGCTCCATCAGCGAGATCTGCTGAAAGCTCCACCAACCCAGGCCCGCCAACGCGATGAACGCGGCACCGATCAACGCCCACAACGGTGCCGTGCTGGCCCCGCGGGCGGCTTTCTGGCGGCTGCGCATCACATGCGCCGGCATCAGTTCGTCATCATCAACGGTGCCCGCCCGCAAGGCAGGCACGTCATCAAAGTCATCGTGAGCATGGTTACGCATGGATACATTCAACCGCGGTAGTCACAAAGAGGCACGAGTATAAACCGCCAGCGCGGCGCATTGATGACCATTGTCAGCCGGGCGGCAAATGCTTCCACCAGCCGCAGAATTCATCCAGCGCCGTCCACAGGCTGACCTTGGGTTGGTAGTCCAGGTACTGCCGGGCACGGCTGATATCCAGGGTGAAATCACGGCTCATCACCTGCATCCCCAGGCGCGACAAAGTCGGTTGCGGGCGCCCTGGCCATAACATGCAGGCCGCCTCGTTCAGCGCGGCCAGGCTATAGGCAAGGCCATAGGAACGGTAGCGGGTCACCTGGGGAAGCTGCATCTGGCGCATCACGTAGTTGACCACGTCCCACAGCGGCAGTGGGTGGCCGTTGCTTATGTTGTAAGCCTGGCCCAGCGCCCGGTCATCAGCGAACAATGCACTTAGCAGCGCCTCGTTGAGGTTGTGCACACTGGTGAAATCGACCTTGTTCAGGCCGTTGCCGATGATCGCCACACGCCCTTTGCGCTGCATCTGCATCAGCCGCGGGAAGATACTGGCATCGCCCGCGCCGGTAACGAAACGCGGACGCAGCGCCAGCACTTCCAGGCCGAACTCCTGGGCACCGAACACTTTCTGCTCGGCCAGGTACTTGGTTTGCCCATAGTGATCGTGGAAGCGACGCGGTACCTGGTCTTCACGGACGTCCAGACGCGAACGGCCATTGAAGTAAATCGACGGCGAAGACAGATGCACCAGGCGCCGTACGTGCTCTTTCAGGCAGCCCTCGACCACGTTCTCGGTCACCACCACGTTGCCTTGGTAGAAATCCTGATAGCGCCCCCAGTTACCCACCGCGCCAGCGCAATGCACCACGGCTTCGACACCCTGGCACAAACGCCGGGCCAGCTCGGCGTCACCCAGATCACCCGGGATGAACTGTGCGCCACGCTTGACCAGATGCTCGACCCCTTCGGCACGGCGGCCGCTGACGCGCACGTCCAGGCCTTGCTCCAGGGCGAAACGCGCAAAACGCCCGCCAATGAAGCCACTCGCGCCGGTGACCAGAATTCGCATGTAACACTCCGTCTTGCCAGATTTCAGATGCAACTGACGCCAGCCACGGCTACAAGGGCACCAGCCAATGCTGTGCGGTGTGCCGCAGGTGGTCGGTCAGTTGCGCGAGCAATTGCCCGCCATTGCGCCAATGATGCCAGTACAGCGGCACATCGATAGGGGTATCGCGGCAGATTTCCACCAATTGCCCACTGGCCAGTTGCTCCCGGGCCTGCAGTTCGGGCACCAGGCCCCATCCCAACCCGGCCTCGGCCATGCGCAGGAAGCCTTCGGATGAAGGGCACAGGTGGTGCAGGAAACCACCCTCTATGCCCAGCGATGCCAGGTAGCGATGCTGCAGGAAATCGTCCGGGCCGTACACGATCGCTGGCGTACGGGCCAGGCGGCTGGCGACAAAACCTTGGGGGAAATGCCGCGCCATGAACACGGGACTGGCCAATGCCCGGTAGCGCATGGCCCCCAGTGGCAAACTGCGTGCGCCGGCTACCGGCCGCTCGCTCCCACACAGGCAGGCCGCCACTTCGCCGGCACGCATGCGTTTCAGGCCCACTTCCTGGTCCTCAACCACCAGGTCGGTCAGCACGTTCTGTTGTGCGCAGAAGTTGCCCACCGCGCCGGCCCACCAGGTGGCCAGGCTATCGGCGTTGAGGGCGATACGCAGGCGCTCCGGCATGCCCTCTTCATCCAGCGCCGGTACCTGGCGCTGCAGGTCGCGTTCAAGCAGGCGCACCTGCTGCACATGGTTGAGTAGCTGCCGACCGACTTCGGTCGTGCCGGGCGGCGAGGCACGTACCAACACCGGCTGGCCGACCCGCGCCTCAAGCAACTTGATGCGCTGGGAAATGGCCGATTGCGACAAGCCCAGCACCTGCGCCGCACGCTCGAAACCGCCTTGTTCGATCACGGCCGCGAGGGCAGCCAGCAGTTTGTAGTCGAACATCGATTTTCCTAATGGGTGATCAGCTTTATTTGTTTTTCTTATACAGCGCCGAACATCACAATGGCCAGCATCTTCCGTGACCCTTTTTGGAGAGCCCTGCCATGTGGCAAAGCTATCTCAATGGCATGCTGGTGGCCTTCGGCCTGATCATGGCCATCGGCGCCCAGAACGCCTTCGTCCTCGCCCAGAGCCTGCGCCGTGAGCATCACCTGCCGGTGGCAGCGCTGTGCATCGTCTGTGACGCCATCCTCGTGGCCGCCGGGGTATTCGGCCTGGCCACCGTGCTGGCACACAACCCGACCTTGCTGGCAATCGCCCGCTGGGGCGGCGCAGTGTTCCTGATCTGGTACGGCGCCAAGGCGCTGCGCAGTGCCTGCTCCAAGCAGAGCCTGCAGCACCAGCAAGGCCAGGGCGTTCGCTCACGTCGCGCCGTACTGCTCAGCGCCCTGGCGGTGACCCTGCTGAACCCGCACGTGTACCTCGATACGGTGTTGCTGATCGGCTCGCTGGGCGCCCAACAGTCCGCCCCTGGCGCCTACGTGGCCGGTGCGGCCAGCGCTTCGCTGCTGTGGTTCTCGACCCTGGCCATTGGCGCGGCGTGGCTGGCACCGTGGCTGGCGCGGCCTGCGACCTGGCGCATGCTCGACCTGATGGTGGCGGTGATGATGTTCGCGGTGGCGGCACAATTGATCTTCAACTGACCTCGGGGCTTGGTGCGGCATATTCATCGCCTGCAAGATCGAGCGACGCTCGCCCTCACTGGCAACACCAACGCAACGGCGAGCCACTGGTCGGCACAGCCCAACCCCTCCGGAACCTCTATTCCCTATGTTTGTTGCGTGGTTATGCGCCGGGCCCGGTGCTATGATCCAGCCCTTGCGTCGCAAAGAGTACAGACTCGCCGACGCTTATCGGGCCGCCCGTGATCGGCCTTGCGCAAACCGCAAACAGACCTGAATCAGGAGATCCACCATGGCTTTTGAATTGCCGCCGCTGCCGTACGCCCATGATGCCCTGCAGCCGCACATCTCCAAGGAAACCCTGGAGTATCACCACGACAAGCACCACAACACCTATGTCGTGAACCTGAACAACCTGGTCCCAGGCACCGAATTCGAAGGCAAGACCCTGGAAGAGATCGTCAAGAGCTCTTCGGGCGGCATCTTCAACAACGCCGCTCAAGTCTGGAACCACACCTTCTACTGGAACTGCCTGTCGCCAAACGGCGGCGGCCAGCCTACCGGTGCACTGGCTGACGCCATCAACGCCGCTTTCGGTTCCTTCGACAAGTTCAAGGAAGAGTTCACCAAGACTTCGGTTGGCACCTTCGGTTCCGGCTGGGGCTGGCTGGTGAAGAAAGCTGACGGTTCCCTGGCCCTGGCCAGCACCATCGGCGCCGGCTGCCCACTGACCAGCGGCGACACCCCGCTGCTGACCTGCGACGTCTGGGAACACGCCTACTACATCGACTACCGCAACCTGCGTCCGAAGTACGTCGAGGCGTTCTGGAACCTGGTCAACTGGGCCTTCGTTGCCGAGCAGTTCGAAGGCAAGACCTTCAAGGCCTGAGTCCCTCAGCCTTGAGCAAGAAACCCGGCCTCGTGCCGTAATGCTGGCAGTCCAGCATTGCCATCCACGCCGGGCTTCCTCGAAAAACCGATGCCAGTCTTCTGGCATCGGTTTTTTTTCAAGGGTTCTGGAACGGGCCAGCGCACAGGGCTTTCATGAGGCGTACTGACCAAGCCAGCCAAGGCTATCCGCAGTAGCGCCCGTAGGCCGGTACTCACACCCGACCCAGCCCGCATACCCGCGCTGCTCCAGCGTCGCAAACAACCCTGCAATGTCCATCTGCCCCGTCCCCGGTTGATGCCGCCCAGGACAGTCGGCCACCTGCACATGCACCGTCCGCTCAAAGAACTGTGCCAGCACATCGGCCGCATTTCCGGTCAACAACTGCGCATGGTAAAGATCAAGGATCAGCCCGAGACTCGCATGCGTTTCCAGCACCTGCTGTGCCTTGCTGAAGTCGGACATGTAATACCCTGGCATTTCCTGTGTGCAGATCACTTCGATCAATGGCCGCAGCCCTTGGTCCTCGAAATACTTCACGGCATAGTCCAGGTTGCTCGCGTACACCTTGCCGGCGCCATCCTCGTGGGTTATCCCGGACATCAGGTGCACATCCGTGCATGCCAGTGTGCGGGCATAGCTGGCTGCCTGACGCAACCCGTCACGAAACTCGGGTTCCCTGCCCGCCACCGCAGCAATGCCCTTGGAAACGCCAGCCGGTGCGGCAAACTGGACCAATGGCAACGCGTACTTCGCCAGTTCATCCGCCAACAAACTCGCATCCAACTCATAGGGCGAGGGGAATTCCACCGCGCGAAATCCGGCGGCAGCGGCGGCTTCGATACGCTGCAGAAAAGGCAGTTCGTTGAACTGGAAGCCGAGGTGAGCATTGAATTTGAGCATGTGTAAAGATCCATCCCGGGAAGAAAACATTCGTCGTTCCAAATCCTGAGCCGCGGCTCAGGCACTGCGCTGGCGGCAACTGCGCCAGCTCGCTGCGTGCAGATACTCAGGTCCTTCGTGTGTGGTATTTTCCTGCCCCAGTCCGACCCAAATCTGCCGGATCGACTGAAGTCAAACATTCGGAATACAGCCTGTGATCAAGAAAGACCTCGCCCTGCAATTGGCCCCTCGCGTCATCGAGATGATCCGCGCCCGGTCGATGAAGGCCGGCGAGCCATTGCGCGAGCAAACCTTCGCCCAAGCCTTCGATGTCTCCCGCTCCCCCATCCGCAGGGTATTCGCCCTGCTCGCCGAGTGGAACATCGCGGCCCAGGAGCCCAATCGCGGCTATTTTCTGAAACAGGACGCCGGGCAGATCCAGGAAGCCACCGTACCGCCCGTCTGCGACCCCTTCGAAGACTTCTACCTGCGTGTGGTGGACGACATCCTCAACGGGGAAATCCCTGCCGAATTCTTCGAAGCCCAGCTCCTGCGACGCTACTCCGTGCCTCGCGGGCAACTGCTCAAGGTCCTCAACCGGCTGGCAAGCGAAGCCATGGTCGAGCGCAAGCCCGGGCAAGGCTGGAGCCTCAACGAATTCGTGCACAACGCCCAGACCCACATCCAGAGCTACCGCTTCCGCATGGCCATCGAGCCGGCCGCACTGCGTGAGCCGGGCTACAAGGTGAACCAGGCCGCCTTTGCCAAAGCCAGGGCGCAACAGCAGGCCATGCTCGACGGCGAGATTCACACGCTGTCACGTGCCCAACTGTTTGAAATCGGCGCCCAGTTTCACGAAATGATCGTGCAATGCTCGGGCAACCTCTTCTTCATCGATGCCATACGCCGGCAAAACCAGCTCAGACGCTTCATGAGCTACAAAGCCAACGTCGACCGCAGTCGCCTGATGACGCAATGCCTGGAGCACCTGCACCTGCTCGACCTGATCGAATCCGGTCGGCGCGAAGAGGCGGCCCGGTTTCTCTGGAAACATCTGGACGAAGTAGGCCGCCTCAAAACCGGCCAGGCTGCCTTGCAGGAAAGCCAGCAGGCATAACCCTTCTCCCACCTCCCTTCAAACCCGCGCGTGAATCAGGCATGGCAGCTTAGCCATTGCCTCCTTTTGACACAAGATACAAAGCAGCCTGAAAAATCAGCGCTCGCCGTAAATTTCGCGCCACTTATTGTATTTCATTGCAACAATAAGCAATATTCGCACCGCTCGGACGCACTGTGGCACCGAATCACACAGGAATGGATGCAATGGAACGAGGAACGTTGGCTAAAGGGACGGGGGTCTCGAGCCTTCTGTTCGGGGTCTACACGATTCTGCTGGCCCTGCTTGGCCTGACACTGGCCTATCAGGGAGGCGCGCTGGTCAATGCCGGTGGCTCGCCGTACTACGCGATGATGGGCACCGTATTGTTGCTGGCCGCCGCACTCATGGGCCTGAAGAAGGCGGTCGGAATCTACCTCTATGGCGCAGCATCCCTGGCCACCTACGGTTGGGCGATCTGGGAGTCGGGCTACAACGGCTGGGCCTATATTCCACGCCTGGCCTGGCTGATACTGCTCAGTGTGATCTTTCTGGCTTTCTGGCCACTGGTCCGCCGCGACTTCGCCAAAATCAACAAGGCACTGTACTTCAGCATCATGGGCGTGCTGCCGCTGCTGATGGCGGCCACCATCCTGGCACCGCTGTTCTTCCCGAACACCGTTCATCTGGCCGACTCGCCGGCTATCACCGCGCATTCACAGCAACCGTTCAGCCGCAGCACGGTGGTATCACCAGACGCCAACGTCGCCGCGTCTCACGACAAGACCAACTGGACCGCCTATGCCGGCTCGAACCTCGGCAACCACTATTCCGCTGCAGCGCAGATTACTCCAGCTAACGTTTCCGGCCTGGTCAAGGCGTGGGAATACCACCATGGCGATGTCAAACAGCCTGGCGAAAAAACCAAGTATCTGAACGAGGCGACCCCCATCAAGGTTGGCGACTCGCTGTATACCTGCACGCCGAAGCAAATCATCATTTCGTTGAACGCGACCACCGGCAAAGAGAACTGGCGCTACGATTCGAAAGTCGACCCGGACTACTTCGCCAACGGCGGTGCCTATTGCCGTGGTGTCTCGTACTACGAAGTACCCAATGCCAGCGGGCTGTGCGCCAAACGCATCATCTGGGGCACCAACGACATCCGCCTGGGTGCAGTTGATGCGCTTACCGGGCAGGCCTGCCCAGACTTCGGCACGGCAGGCTTTGCCGACCTCAAGGGCAGCCTGGGTACGTTCCGTAAAGGCTCCACCGGCATCACTTCCGCACCGCTGGTCATCCGCGGGGTGGTCATCACCGGTGGCCGGGTGCTGGACTCGGATGTGCGCCCGGCACCGTCAGGCGTGGTTCGCGCCTACGATGCAGTCAGCGGCAAACAAAAGTGGGCCTGGGATCTTGGCCGTCCCGATAGCACTGCCCCTGCCGAGGCAGATGAAACCTATACGCTCAGCACACCCAACTCATGGGCACCGATTTCCGCCGACGACGAGCTGGGGCTGGTCTACATCACCACTGGTAATGCTGCAGGTGACTTCTACGGCGGTACCCGCACCGAACAGGAAGACACGTTCAGCTCTTCGCTGGTAGCCCTGGATGCCCTCACCGGCAAGGTCAAATGGCACTTCCAGACCGTCCATCACGACCTCTGGGACTACGACCTGAGCCCACAACCGGCGCTGATCGATTTCCCCACCGCCAACGGCACACGCCCGGCAGTCATTCAAGCCACCAAGTCAGGCCAGTTGTTCGTCCTGAACCGAGCCACCGGCGAACCGCTGGTCGATATCTCGGAGGCTGCCGTCCCACAGGGCACGGCCCCAGGGGACTACACCGCGGCGACGCAACCCTTCTCACCGGACATGCCGAGCACCATGGGCCGTCCATCGAAAAACCCGGAAGTGCTGAACGAAGCCAATGCCTGGGGCCTGACGCCGTTCGATCAGCTGCAATGTCGCATCGAGTTTCGCCAGGCGCGTTACGAAGGGATTTTTACGCCACCGGTAGTCGGCCAGCAAAGCCTGATCTTCCCCGGGCACCACGGCGGCCTGAACTGGGGCGGCGTGATGGTGGACCTGCAGCGAGGCCTGCTGATCATCAACAACCAGCGGCTGCCGTACATGCAGGGGCTGGTTCCACGCGAGCAGCTCGATGCGATCAATGCCAAATCGTTTCAGGAGTCGCCCGGCAATAACCAAGGGTTCCGCGTCCAGGCCGGCCTGCCGTACGGGGCCATCAAGGACCCATGGATGTCGGCGCTGGAACAACCGTGCATCGCGCCACCCTGGGGGTTCATCTCCGCTATCGACCTGCGCACCCGTGAAGTGCGCTGGAGCCGCCCATTCGGCACCGGCTATGACAGCGGCCCCTTGGGCATCGCCTCGAAACTGCGCTTCGAAATCGGCACACCGAGCGATGCCACCGGCGTGGCTACAGCCGGCGGCGTGACCTTTATCGGCGCTGCCATCGACCGTTTCATGCGCGCCTACAACAGCGAAAGTGGTGAATTGCTGTGGGAAGAACGCCTACCGGCCGGCAACCAGGCGTCGCCCCTGACCTACGTGAGCGAAGGCCGCCAGTACGTGGTTGCCGTGGTCGGCGGGCATGACCGGATTCCGACCAAGCTGGGTGACAGCATCATTGCCTGGGCGCTGCCGGAGAAATAGCGCGCCCACGGCTTAAAGGCGCTGCTCGGCAATAAAGGCCAAGCGCCGCCATCCCCACCTTCAACCATTCATCGATAGCCGATGGCGCGCCGTGCGCCATCGGGTAGCTGCGTGCGCGCCCAAAAAAGCAGCGCGCCACTGCGCAACCAAAGTGCCCACTTGAATTCATGTCAATCAGACAGGAGTGACAATGTTCGAACTATCCGCTGGCCTGTATGTTTTGGTGGGCGTCAGCTTTCTGACTTCGTTGATGACTGCCGCTATTGGCGTAGGTGGAGGGATTGGCCTGTTGGCAGTCATGCCGCAGTTCCTGCCCATTTCTGCCGTGGTGCCCGTACATGGCCTGATTCAGATGGTCAGTAACGGCAGCCGCTTCGCCTTCGATTACAAACACGCGAAAATCGAGATTCTCCCGCGTTATGTCATTGGCTGCCTTTCAGGGGCAGCCATCGGTTACTTCTTCATCGGGCACTTCCCGGAGAAGTACCTGTCGTTGATTCTCGGCATCTTCATCCTGGCGATTACCTGGACCCAGCTGGTCGCCTCGCTCGGCTTTGTCCTGAAAAACTTTGCCATCGTTGGCTTTTTGCAAACTTTTCTATCGCTGTTTGTGGCCGTTACCGGGCTTATTTCCCAACCGATCCTGATGAAGATGAAGATGAACAAGGATCAGGTCATCGTCACCCACGCCATGCAGATGAGTGTCCTGCATGGCCTGAAAGTAGCCGCCTTTGTTATTGCCGGCTTTGCCTTCATGGACTACGCCCAGTTGATCATCATCATGATCACGGCCTCCACCGCCGGTTCCTACTTGGGCGGTTTTCTTCGAGATCGAATATCGCAACGGATTGGCGCCATCCTGCTTAAAGCCGGGGTGACGTTCTTCGGTTTGAAAATGATTGCGGACCATTTTATTCAGAACATCTGAAGTTCATCCATTCAAACAAGGAGTTTGAAATGATCGCGCGTAAAAAGTTTGATTCCAAGGACACCCAGGGGATCTCGACTTTTCTTCATGAGCATGGATATTGCGTAATCAAGCCCGAGGACGATTCACTCGAGGCCTTTCGCGCGGAGGCAGGCAGGTTCGGCCTGATCCAGTTCCATACCAAATCCGACAAGACTGGCGTGGTCGGCGGTGGCGAACCGATCAACCAGGACTGGCAAGCGTTCAGGGACGACTACCATGGCGAGCTGTCGAGCGACTTCTATCCCCATACGGATGGCTCGTTCCTCAATGGCATGGCGTATGTCGATGGGGTTGCCAAGAAGATTACTCCGCCCAAATACGTCATCCTGCAGTGTGTCTCCAAGCCGCAGTTTGGCGGTGACAATTTCCTGGTGGATGGGCAGCGCATTTATAATGACCTGCTGGTGAACAAACCCGACACCCTGAAGATTCTGATGACCCCTGGCAGTGTTACTTACTGCCGTGACGATCTGCTGTCGATTGATTGTTCGGTGTTCGAAAAGGTCAACGATAGCAAACTGCGTATTCGCTACCGCTATGACAGCACTGCGTTCAGCCCGGAATGGGCCAGTTCCGCCTTCCAGCATATCCAGGATAACTATTCAACTAACCCGGACTACATCACCAACATCAGTCTGGAACCTGGCGAGATTCTGGTCATGGATAACTTACGGGTATTGCATGCGCGCCATCAGTTCACGGACGGCAACCTGAAAAGAAAAGTCCGTCGCCTGTGGATTGCCGATGACACCTGCATGGTATTCAAGAATATCCTTAACCAGTCGCCGGTGCGCCGAGCGATGTTACCGTTCCAGAAATACAATATTGCCACCACCGAGAATGCACCGGCTTTCATCGATTACCGTTGCGGAATCCGGTTTCAGTCGGACATGTTCCTGAACGCGCCTTCCGAACCTGAACAATGGCCGGTCAGCAGCGCCCATTGCAATTAACCTTCCCCCTGACTGCAACGGCCCGCTAGCGCGTCCTTTCACAGTGTCTGCCTGATGGTGGATGCTGTGCTCGTCTGCTGGCGTATACAGGCTTACCCTCACAGAACCCCCTCCGCTTCTTCGGCCGCGTGCACATCCAGGTCCGCTCCACAGGCCCTCTGTTCGAGGAAGGTGCCATGCCTGTGGGGGCGGGCTATCCGCGAAGCAGCCAGCACGCATTTCACCTGCGCCCCACCCGCAAAACGCTTGCTCAGGCCGCATACCACGCTAACATCAAACGTCTGGAAGATTGATACAGCGCATTCAAGTTGCGGGGTCAGGCAACCGATACACTGCTAACGGTCGGCCGGTAGTGTATCGTCACCGTTGATGGCAAAATGATGCCATGCGCATGGATTAAGGAAACCCCATTGAAGCTGGAATTGCGGAACAGCTTGTCGGTCAAGTTGCTCAGGGTCGTGCTGCTGTCGGCGTTGGCGGTTGGCGTCGTGCTCAGCTGTGCGCAAATCGTCTATGACACCTACAAGACCCGCCAGGCCGTGGACAGCGATGCCCAGCGCATCCTCGACATGTTCCGCGATCCCTCGACCCAGGCGGTTTACAGCCTCGACCGTGAAATGGGCATGCAGGTCATGGAAGGCCTGTTCCAGGACGAATCAGTGCGCATGGCCTCCATTGGCCACCCCAACGAAACCATGCTGGCAGAAAAGTCCCGCCCGCTGCAGGACATGTCCATGCGCTGGCTTACCGACCTCATCCTCGGCCAGGAGCGCACCTACACCACGCAACTGGTCGGCCGTGGCCCTTACAGCGAATACTACGGCGACCTCAGCATTACCCTAGATACCTCCTCCTACGGCAAAGATTTCCTGATCAACGCGGTGATCATCTTCATATCCGGCGTGCTGCGGGCCATGGCCATGGGCCTGGTGCTTTACCTGGTCTACCACTGGCTGCTGACCAAACCGCTGTCGAAGATCATCGAGCACCTCACCCAGATCAACCCTGACCGCCCCAGCCAGCACCAGATACCGCTGCTCAAGGGCCACGAGAAAAACGAACTGGGCCTGTGGGTGAACACCGCCAACCAGTTGCTGGCCTCGATCGAGCGCAACACCCATCTGCGCCACGAGGCGGAAAACAGCCTGCAGCGCATGGCCCAGTACGACTTCCTCACCGGCCTGCCCAACCGCCAGCAACTGCAGCAGCAACTGGACAAGATCCTCGTCGACGGCGGCCGTCTGCAGCACCGTGTGGCAGTGCTGTGCGTTGGCCTGGACGACTTCAAGGGTATCAACGAACAGTTCAGCTACCAGGTCGGTGACCAGTTGCTGCTGGCCCTGGCCGATCGACTACGCGCCCACAGCGGCCGCCTGGGCGCTCTGGCGCGGCTGGGCGGCGACCAGTTCGCCCTGGTACAGGCCAATATCGAGCAGCCCTACGAGGCTGCCGAACTGGCGCAAAGCATCCTTGATGACCTGGAAGTACCGTTCGACCTCGACCACGAGCAAATCCGCCTGCGTGCGACCATCGGCATCACCCTGTTCCCCGAAGACGGTGACAGCACCGAAAAACTGCTGCAGAAAGCCGAACAGACCATGACCCTGGCCAAGGCCCGCTCGCGCAACCGCTACCAGTTCTATATCGCCAGCGTCGACAGCGAGATGCGTCGCCGTCGCGAACTGGAAAAGGACCTGCGTGAAGCCCTGCCCCGCAACCAGCTTTACCTGGTGTATCAGCCACAGATCAGCTACCGCGACCACCGGGTGGTTGGCGTAGAGGCCCTGCTGCGCTGGCAGCACCCGGAACTGGGCATGGTGCCACCCGACCAGTTCATCCCCCTGGCCGAGCAGAACGGCAGCATCATCAGCATCGGCGAATGGGTGCTTGACCAGGCCTGCCGGCAACTGCGCGAATGGCACGACCAAGGCTTCAGCGACCTGCGCATGGCGGTCAACCTGTCTACCGTGCAACTGCACCACAGCGAGCTGCCACGGGTGGTCAACAACCTGCTGCAAGCCTATCGCCTACCACCGCGCAGCCTGGAACTGGAAGTCACCGAAACCGGCCTGATGGAAGACATCAGCACCGCCGCCCAGCACCTGTTGAGCCTGCGCCGCTCCGGGGCGCTGATTGCCATCGACGACTTCGGCACCGGCTACTCGTCCCTCAGCTACCTGAAGTCGCTGCCCCTGGACAAGATCAAGATCGACAAGAGTTTCGTTCAGGACCTGCTCGACGATGATGACGACGCCACCATCGTTCGCGCCATCATCCAGCTGGGCAAGAGCCTGGGGATGCAGGTGATCGCCGAGGGCGTGGAAACGGCCGAGCAGGAAACCTACATCGTTGCCCAGGGTTGCCACGAGGGCCAGGGCTACCACTACAGCAAGCCTCTTTCGGCCCGTGAACTGACCCACTTCCTCAAACAAGCGCAACGCAACCGGGTTTCGGTGTCCTGAGGCCACCTGCCCGGTTACAGGCCGTGCCCCTGATTTACATGAATTGCGCGCCCGCCCCTTTACAGCAAATGCAAATCTTTCGCATGATGTTGTAGTTTTGCGTGCCACGGCGCACGGTCCACCCCTTTGGTCCAACCACACGATGCAGGAAAACCAATAATGATTCGAATGCCTCTGGCCTCCGCCAGTCTGCTGGCCATTGCCATCGCCCTCGCCGGTTGCGGTGAAGGCAAGGACGAAAAAGCCGCCGCGCCGCAAGCACAGGCACCTGCTGCCGCCACCACCGCTGTTGCGTCAGGGGCTGTCGACGAAGCCGCCGGCAAAGCCGTGGTCAAGCATTACACCGACATGGTCTACGCCGTGTACAGCGACTCGCTGAGCACTGCCAAGACGCTGCAGACCGCAGTCGACGCGTTCCTGGCCAAGCCCAACGACGAAACCCTGAAAGCCGCCAAGGAAGCCTGGTTCGCCGCGCGCGTACCGTACCTGCAGAGCGAAACCTTCCGCTTTGGCAACACCATCATCGACGACTGGGAAGGCCAGGTGAACGCCTGGCCCTTGGACGAAGGCCTGATCGACTACGTCGACAAGAGCTACGAGCACGCCTTGGGCAACCCGGGGGCCAGCGCCAACATCATCGCCAACACCGAGATCCAGGTGGGCGAAGAGAAGGTCGACGTCAAGGACATTACCCCCGAAAAACTGGCTAGCCTGAACGAGCTGGCTGGCTCCGAGGCCAACGTCGCCACGGGCTATCACGCCATCGAATTCCTGCTCTGGGGCCAGGACCTGAACGGCACCGGCCCTGGCGCTGGCAACCGCCCGGCATCCGACTACCTGGAAGGCCAGGGCGCTACCGGCGGCCACAATGACCGCCGCCGCGCCTACCTGAAAGCGGTTACCGACCTGCTGGTCACCGACCTCGAAGAGATGGTCGGCAACTGGGCACCGAACGTCGCCGACAACTACCGCGCCAAGCTGGAAGCCGAGCCTGTCAACGACGGCCTGCGCAAGATGCTGTTCGGCATGGGCAGCCTGTCGCTGGGCGAACTGGCTGGCGAGCGCATGAAAGTTTCGCTGGAAGCCAACTCGCCGGAAGACGAGCAAGACTGCTTCAGCGACAACACCCACTACTCGCACTTCTACGACGCCAAGGGCATCCGCAACGTCTACCTGGGCGAGTACACCCGCCCGGACGGCACCAAGTTGACCGGCCCTAGCCTGTCGTCGCTGGTCGCCAAGGTTGACCCGGCCGCCGATGCAACCCTCAAGGCCGATCTGGAAGCCACCGAGGCCAAGCTTCAGGTGATCGTCGACCATGCCCTCAAAGGCGAGCACTACGACCAACTGATCGCCGCCGACAACGCTGCCGGCAACCAGGTTGTACGGGACGCCATCGCCGCCCTGGTCAAGCAGACCGGGTCGATCGAGCAGGCCGCGGGCAAGCTGGGCATTGCCAACCTGAACCCGGACACTGCGGATCACGAGTTCTGATCCTGCTGTAGCGCTTCATCGCGAACGCCCGGCCTTGTGCCGGGCGTTTTCGTTTGCTGCCGGGTAAAACGCTTCCCGCTGCCTGGCGTGCGCGCAGATGCTCATCCTGTAGGCCTTCGATCAAACCTAACAGGAGGCACAGTGCTGCAGATTCTTGATGTCTGGGGCGAAGGCCGAATCGTCCAGCGCATGAATGGGGAAGACCTCATCACCGGATTCAACGATGCGTACAACCTGAACAAGGCTGGCCAGCTCATCTCCAACGGGCCGTTCGCTGGCGGGCACATTCCCAACCTCATCGTCGTATGGGAATACGATGCTCCGGATTTTCCCCTCGACGACCATGCAGTCCCTCACGTGACGCTGATGGGCGCTCCGATCACCCGGCATGTGGCCGAGGAAATGTGCCGGGTAGTTGCCCGCCCCGGCAAGATCTACCTGTACGACCCCAACGAAACTGACCGCCGTATGTTCGAGGCAGTCGCCATTGACCAAGGGATGCAGCTGCTTGGTCGCTTTCATCCCGCCGAGCTCGACCCACCGTTCAACGAAATCACCTTGCTCGCGGCCTATGTCTATCGCGCCCCGACCAGCCCGTTACCACGCCCGAAAACTGAACATTGAAAGGAAACACTACATGGCCAACGTCACCTACTTGCGCTCCATCGCCAATAACACGCCTTATACCCTGACCCTGATCGACGGTGAAAACCGCAGCAACAGCCTGGCAGTCGGCGCCCAGCACGTCTGGAATGGCTCGCTGGCCATCCCGTGGATCGGCAGATCCACTGAGAACCACAAGGCCTTGCGCCTGATCCTCGGCCCGTCTGCCGACACCAGCATCTGGATATTCCAGGATTACTGGCAACCTGCGCACATGGACGCAATCAAGTGCATTACCGCCTCCTCCATGGAATACACCAGCGAAGAAGTGATCGAAGTCACCGGCGATAATCGCGGTGGCGGCAACAAGAACCTGATCGTCAACCTGGTCAACCGACACTTCATGCTCTATTTGGCCTGACCAACCGCGCTCGCAGCGATTTCATCAAGCAAACGCAAATTGCTCTTATTCAATGATCCTGGGCCTGCTAAGCTGCACGCCGGTTTTTCGCTCACGCCCAGGATTCTAGATGTCCTTGTCGCTGTCCCGACTCCCTCCCCTGCTGCTGACCCTGGCCTTGGCCGCCTGTGACGACGCCCCGCGTTTTACCCACGCCGAGCCCGGCGAAGCGTTGTCGGGTGGCCAGGCGACCGTGCAGCGCAGCGACCGCAGTGCCTATTCCCTGCCCTCGGCCAACCTCTCGCCAGAGCAGCGCCTGGACTTCGCCGTGGGTAACAGCTTCTTTCGCAACCCCTGGGTGATCGCACCGTCAACCACCACCGCGCGTGATGGTCTGGGCCCGTTGTTCAATACCAACGCCTGTCAGAACTGCCACGTGCGCGACGGCCGTGGCCACCCGCCAGAGCCGGGCGACAGCAACGCCGTGGGTATGCTGGTGCGCCTGTCACTCCCCGACCAACCCTACCTGGCCAAAGTGATCGAGCGCCTTGGCGTGGTGCCAGAGCCCGTCTACGGCACCCAGTTGCAGGACATGGCCGTCCCCGGCGTGGCGCCCGAAGGCAAGGTGCGGGTGAGCTACGCACGCGAAACCGTGTCATTCAAGGACGGCCACCAGGTCGAGCTGCGCAAGCCGGCCCTGCAAATCACCCAGCTCGGCTATGGAGTGATGCACCCCGACACGCGCTTTTCTGCGCGGGTGGCACCACCGATGATCGGCCTGGGCCTGCTTGAAGCGATCCCCGAAGCCGACCTGCTGGCCAACGAAGACCCGGACGACCGTAACCGCGATGGTATCCGCGGGCGGGCCAACCGTGTGTGGGACGACGCCCAGGGCAAAACAGTGATCGGCCGCTTCGGCTGGAAAGCCGGGCAGCCCAACGTCAACCAGCAGAACGTGCACGCCTTTGCCGGCGACATGGGCCTGACCAGCACCCTGCTGCCCAACGACGATTGCACCCCGGCACAAATCGGCTGCCTGGCTGCGCCCAACGGCGACGGTGCCGATGGCGAGAAAGAAGTCAGCGACAACATCCTGCGCCTGGTCACGTTCTACACCCGCAACCTGGCTGTGCCGGCCCGCCGCGACGTCGGCTCGCCACAGGTACTGGCGGGCAAGAACCTGTTCTACCAGGCGGGTTGCCAAGGTTGCCACACACCGCAGTTCACCACCGCCGCCGACGCCACCGAACCCGCGTTGGCCAACCAGGTCATCCGCCCTTACAGCGACCTGCTGCTGCATGACATGGGCCCGGGGCTGGCCGACGAGCGCACCGAATTCGCCGCCAACGGCCAGGACTGGCGTACGCCGCCACTGTGGGGCATCGGCCTGAGCGAAACGGTCAGCGGCCATAGCCAGTTCCTGCATGACGGCCGCGCCCGCAACCTGCTTGAGGCCGTGCTGTGGCACGGTGGCGAAGCCGAGGCGGCACGCAATTTCGTACTCACTTTCGATGCCGAGCAGCGCGCTGCGTTGCTCGCGTTCCTGAACTCACTTTAAACGCGCAAAGGAGCCGGGCATGTTCCGACCCAAACTGTTGTTCACCAGCCTCGCCGCACTCGCCCTCGGTGCCTGCTCGCCACAAGACCCGCAAGCAGTGACCTCCGCCGCCATCGCCAACCAGGTGATCCTGCCTACCTACAGCCGCTGGGTCGAAGCCGACCGTACGCTGGCTGCCAGCGCCCTGGCCTATTGCGAAGGCAAGGAAAGCCTGGACAAAGCCCGCGCCGACTTCCTCAATGCACAAAAAGCCTGGGCCGAGCTGCAACCGCTACTGGTCGGCCCGTTGGCTGAAGGCAACCGCGCCTGGCAGGTCCAATTCTGGCCTGACAAGAAAAACCTGGTCGGCCGTCAGGTCGAGCAACTGGTCAACGGCGACAAGCCGGTTGATGCTGAGGCTTTGGGCAAGTCCAGCGTAGTGGTACGTGGCTTGTCGGCCTATGAGTACATCCTGTTCGACAGCAAGCCGGACATCGCCACTGCCGAACAGAAAGCCCGCTACTGCCCGCTGCTGGTGGCCATCGGCGCACACCAGAAAGCCCTGGCAGAGGAGATTCTCAAAGGTTGGAACAGCACCGACGGCATGCTCTCGCAGATGACCAAGTTCCCCAACCAGCGCTACGCCGATTCCCACGAGGCTATCGCCGATCTGCTGCGCGCCCAGGTGACCGCCCTGGATACCCTGAAGAAGAAGCTCGGCGCACCGATGGGCCGTCAGAGCAAGGGCATCCCGCAGCCGCTGCAGGCCGAGGCCTGGCGCAGCCACAACTCGATGAACAGCCTGCAGGCCAGCCTCAAGGCCGCCGAAGCTGTCTGGGTCGGGGTAGACAACCAGGGCCTGCGCGGCCTGCTGCCCAGCGATCAGAAAGCGCTGGCGGACAAGATCGACGCCGCCTACGCTACCTCGCTCAAGTTGCTGGCCGATAACCAGAAAACGCTGGGTGAGCTGCTGGCCGACGACGCCGGTCAGCAAACCCTCAACCAGATCTACGACAGCTTGAACGTCGTCCACCGCCTGCACGAAGGCGATCTGGCCAAGGCGCTGAACATCCAGCTGGGCTTCAATGCCAACGACGGTGACTGATCATGCTGCGACGCCAGGCACTCAAACTCGGTAGCGTATTGCTCAGTGCCCTCACCTTGGGCGGCTGGAGCCTGTTCCGCAACAAAGGCAGCGAACCCTTGCTGCTCTCGGCGCGTGACAACGGCAACGGCCAGCACTATGCCGTAGGTTTTCGCCTGGACGGCACACAGGTGTTCAGCACCCAGGTCGCTCAGCGTTGTCATGCCATCATCCACCACCCCGAGCTGCCCATCGCCCTGTTCGTCGCCCGCCGCCCAGGCACCGAAAGCTACCTGATCGACCTGCGTGACGGGCGCCTGCTGCAAACGGTTGCCTCGCAGCCGAACCGGCACTTCTATGGCCACGCCGTCGTACACAAAGGTGGCGAATGGCTGTATGCCACCGAGAACGACACCACCGACCCCGGGCGCGGCGTACTTGGCGTGTACCGTTTCGAAGGCGAACGCCTGGTGCACACCGGTGAAATCCCGACCCACGGTATCGGCCCGCACGAGGTTGCCTGGCTGCCTGACGGTGAAACGCTGGTCGTGGCCAACGGCGGTATCCGTACCGAAGCCGAAAGCCGTGTCGAGATGAACCTCGACGCCATGCAACCGAGCCTGGTGCTGATGCAGCGCAACGGCACCCTGCTGAGCAAGGAAACCCTGACCCAGCAGATGAACAGCGTGCGACACCTGGCAGTGGCCAGCGATGGCACCATCGCCGCCTGCCAGCAGTTCATGGGCGATGCCGATGAAACTGCCGAGCTGCTGGCGATCAAGCGCCCGGGCGAGCCATTCAAGGCCTTCCCGGTGCCAGAGCGGCAACTACAAGCCATGGCCCAATACACCGCAAGCGTTGCCATCCACAGCGAGCTGCGGCTGGTGGCGCTGACGGCACCGCGGGCCAACCGCCTGTTCGTCTGGGACCTGGACAGCGGCGCGGTGCGGCTGGATGCCCCGATGCCCGACTGCGCAGGGGTTGGCGCGGTAAAGGACGGCTTTGTCGTCACCTCCGGGCAGGGCCGCTGCCGGTTCTACGATTGCCGCAAGGCCGAACTGGTCGGGCAACCGATGAACCTGCCGTCCGGCTTCTGGGACAACCACCTGCATCTCGTCTGATTGTTCTGTTGCACTCACTGGCCTTCTCGCAGCTAAAGCCGATCCCACAGGGTTCTACACAGTCCCTGTAGGAGCGGCTTTAGCCGCGAAAAGGCCGGCACAGGCATTTCCCCCCCCACCTCCGGAAAAACAGTCAATACTTCCCCCATCCACACGTGGGCAGGATCGCCCGTTGTCGTGTAGAAGCGAATAACAACTGCATCCAAGGAACCGGACCTATGCTGCGCCGCCGCATGCTCATCATGTTGGCCGTGGTTCTGCTGATCGTGCTGGCCCTGGGGGGTTACAAAGCCTTCTCGATCTACCAGCAGATCCAGATGTTCACTGCCCCCAAGCCCCCTATCACCGTGGCGGCTGCCATGGCTGAACAGCGCCCGTGGCAAGAGCGCCTGCCCGCTGTCGGCAGCCTCAAGGCGCTGCAGGGCGTGGATCTGAGCCTGGAGGTGGAAGGCATCGTCAAATCCCTGCACTTCGACTCAGGCCAGCAGGTCAAGGCCGGGCAACTGCTCTTGCAGCTCAACGACGATCAGGAAACAGCCCTGCTCGGTACCGCCCTGGCCGACCTGGGCCTGGCCAAGGTCGACTTCGGCCGTGGCAGCCAGCTGGTGGGCGATTCGGCCATCTCCCGCGGCGAGTTCGACCGCCTTTCCTCCCAGTACCGGCGCAACCAGGCAGTGGTCGAGCAGCTTAAGGCGCAGAAGATCAAGAAACGCATCAATGCGCCTTTCAGCGGCACCATCGGCATCCGCCAGGTGGACATCGGCCAGTACCTGGCCGCCGGGGCTGTGATCGCCACCCTGCAAGACACGTCCAGCCTGTACGTAGACTTCAACGTGCCGGAACAGGCCCTGCCACGCCTGAGCCTGGGCCAGCAGGTGCTGGTGCAAGTGGCCGCCTACCCCGGCCAGCGCTTCCCCGCCAGCCTCAGCGCCATCAACCCCAAGGTCGAGGAAACCACGCGCAACCTGCTGGTACGTGCCACCATGGCCAACCCCGACGGCAAACTGCTGCCAGGCATGTTCGCCAGCCTGTTGATCCTGCTGCCCAACCCGCAACCGCAAGTGGTGGTGCCGGAAAGCGCCATTACCTACACCCTGTATGGCAACTCGGTGTATGTCGCCTCACCGAAAAAGGACAAGGACGGCAAGCCGGAATACGACGACAAGGGCCAACCCCAGCTGGTCGCCGAACAGCGCACGGTAAAAACTGGCGAGCGCCGAGACGGCGTGGTTGTAGTCAGCGAAGGCCTGCAGGCCGGGGAACAGGTGGTCACCGCCGGGCAGCTGAAACTCACACCCGGTGCCGCGATACGCATTGGCCAGGACAACGCCCTCAAGCCCGAACCGGGCGCGGCGGCCAAGGACTGACAGGAGGCTGACATGGCGTTCACCGACCCGTTCATCCGCCGCCCGGTGCTGGCCAGCGTGGTCAGCCTGCTGATTCTGCTGCTCGGCTTCCAGGCCTGGAACAAGCTGCAGATCCGCCAGTACCCGCAAATGGAAAACGCCCTGATCACGGTCACCACCGCCTACCCCGGGGCCAACGCCGAAACCATTCAGGGCTATATCACCCAGCCATTGCAGCAAAGCCTGGCCAGCGCCGAAGGCATTGACTACATGACCTCGGTGAGCCGGCAGAACTTCTCGATCATTTCCATTTACGCGCGCGTTGGCGCCGACAGCGACCGGCTGTTCACCGAGCTGCTGGCCAAGGCCAATGAGGTGCGTAACAAGCTTCCCCAGGACTCCGAAGACCCGGTACTGAGCAAGGAAGCTGCCGACGCCTCGGCGCTGATGTACGTCAGCTTCTACAGCAAGGAAATGAGCAACCCGCAGATCACCGACTACCTGTCACGTGTTATCCAGCCCAAGCTGGCCACTTTGCCGGGCATGGCCGAGGCGGAGATCCTCGGCAACCAGGTGTTCGCCATGCGCCTTTGGCTGGACCCGGTGAAGCTGGCCGGTTTCGGCCTTTCGGCTACCGACGTGACCAATGCCGTACGCCGCTACAACTTCCTTTCCGCCGCTGGCGAGGTGAAAGGCGAATACGTGGTCACCAGCGTCAACGCCAGCACCGAGCTGAAGTCGGCCGAGGCGTTCGCCGCCCTGCCGCTCAAGACCAGCGGTGACAGCCGCGTGCTGCTGGGCGATGTGGCGCGGGTCGAGATGGGCGCAGAAAACTACGACACGGTCAGCTCGTTCGACGGCACCCCGTCGGTCTATATCGGCATCAAAGCCACCCCGGCCGCCAACCCACTGGATGTCATCAAGGAAGTGCGGCGCATCATGCCTGAGCTGGAAAGCCAGCTGCCCTCGGCACTGAAAGTGTCGATTGCCTACGACGCCACGCGGTTCATCCAGGCCTCGATCGACGAAGTGATCAAGACCCTGGGCGAAGCGGTGCTGATCGTCATCGTGGTGGTGTTCCTGTTCCTCGGTGCCCTGCGCTCGGTACTGATTCCGGTGGTGACCATACCGCTGTCGATGATCGGTGTACTGTTCTTCATGCAGATGATGGGCTACTCGCTCAACCTGCTGACCCTGCTCGCCATGGTGCTGGCCATCGGCCTGGTGGTGGACGATGCCATTGTGGTGGTGGAGAACATTCACCGGCACATGGAAGAAGGCAAGTCGCCGTTCGACGCAGCCCTGGAAGGCGCGCGCGAAATTGCCATGCCAGTGGTGTCCATGACCATCACCCTTGCCGCCGTGTATGCACCGATCGGCTTCCTCACCGGGCTCACCGGCGCGCTGTTCAAGGAGTTTGCCCTGACGCTGGCCGGGGCGGTGATCATTTCCGGTATCGTTGCCCTGACCCTGTCACCGATGATGTGCGCCCTGCTGCTGCGCCGGGAGCAGAACCCGAGCGGCCTGGCCCACCGCCTCGACCAGCTGTTCGAACGCCTGAAAGGGCGCTACCAGCGTGTGCTGCACGCCACCCTCGACAGCCGGCCGGTGGTGCTGGTGTTTGCCGTGATCATCCTGTGCCTGATCCCGGTGCTGCTCAAATTCACCCAGAACGAACTGGCGCCCAACGAGGACCAGGGGGTGATTTTCATGATGAGCAGCTCGCCTCAACCGGCCAACCTCGACTACCTCAACGCCTACACCGACCAGTTCACACCGCTGTTCAAGGCCTTCCCCGAGTATTACTCGTCGTTTCAGATCAACGGCTTCAACGGCGTGCAGACCGGTATCGGTGGTTTTTTGCTCAAGCCTTGGAACGAGCGCGAACGCACACAGATGGAGCTACTGCCGCTGGTGCAGGCCAAACTCGAGGAAATCAGCGGGCTGCAGATCTTCGGCTTCAACCTGCCGTCGTTGCCCGGCACTGGCGAGGGCTTGCCATTCCAGTTTGTAATCAATACCGCTGGCGACTACCCGGCACTGCTGGACGTGGCCCAGCGCATCAAGACGCGCGCTCAGGAATCGGGCAAGTTCGCCTTCCTCGATATCGATCTTGCCTTCGACAAGCCCGAAGTGGTGGTGGACATCGACCGGGCAAAGGCGGCGCAGATGGGGGTATCGATGGACACCCTCGGCGGCACCCTGGCGACCCTGCTGGGCGAGGCGGAAATCAACCGTTTCACCCTTGAAGGCCGCAGTTACAAGGTGATCGCCCAGGTTGAACGGTCTTACCGCGACAACCCCGGCTGGCTGAACAACTACTACGTGAAGAACGACCAGGGCCAGTTGCTGCCGCTGTCCACCCTGATCACCCTCACCGACCGCGCTCGCCCACGCCAGCTCAACCAGTTCCAGCAACTGAACGCTGCGATCATCCAGGGCGTCCCCATGGTCAGCCTGGGCGAGGCACTGAAGACCGTGCAGGACATCGCTCGCGAAGAGGCCCCGGAGGGCTTTGCTTTCGACTACGCCGGCGTGGCCCGCCAGTATGTGCAGGAAGGCAGCGCATTGTGGGTCACCTTCGGCCTGGCGCTGGCGATCATTTTCCTCGTGCTGGCTGCACAGTTCGAAAGCTTCCGCGACCCGTTGGTGATTCTGGTGACAGTGCCGTTGTCCATCTGTGGCGCGCTTTTGCCGCTGTTCCTGGGTGTGTCGAGCATGAACATCTACACCCAGGTCGGGCTGGTGACATTGATCGGGCTTATCAGCAAGCACGGAATCCTGATCGTCGAGTTCGCCAATCAGCTACGCGATGAGCGTGGCCTGAGTGTGCGCGAAGCGATCGAGGAAGCAGCGGCCATTCGCCTGCGGCCGGTGCTGATGACCACCGCGGCGATGGTGTTCGGCATGGTGCCGCTGATTCTGGCAACCGGGGCGGGAGCGGTCAGCCGCTTTGACATCGGTACGGTGATTGCCACCGGGATGTCAATTGGCACGCTGTTTACCTTGTTTGTGTTGCCGTGCGTCTACACCCTGCTGGCGCACAAGGCGAGCGCCAAGGCACCTGCAATCGCTTGAACCGACCTGTGGGAGCGGGCTTGCCCGCGAAGAGGCCGGCAACGCAGACGCAAAAAGCCAAAGGCCCCGCAATCGCGAGGCCTCTGGCTTTTCCAGCTAAAGCAGGGTTCATCCAACTGGCCGCAACCCTTGACGCAAGCCAAACAGGAACAGCAAAAGGTCCTGGTCCGGCTCGCTTCGGGCCTGCTGCTGCGGTTTTGCATCCCGCGGCAACGCGCACTGGTCTGCCATCTCAGCCTTGCTGAACACCGTTGGCCTCGGCTCTTCCCAGGCAGCCACCGCCACGGTGGTCACCGCCAGGCCCGCTACCAGGAACAAAGCTCGAGCAATTTCTAGTTTCATTACTCTAACCCTTTGACAGCGCTGCCAAACGCCATCTTGTAAAAGTAGAGCAGTGTCTGCCATTCCGCGTCATTGAGCGACGAATGGCGGCGTAGCTGACGCAAGTCATTGCCGGCCGCCCGCTGGCAGCTGATACGCCGCCTGCACTTTTCCAGGTCCAGCAGCGCCACTTCGACGCGGGCCTGCTCGCCCTCGCCGATTACCTTGATGAATACGTGCTTGCCATACAGGCAGCCGTGCTGCCAGTGCCCCAGGTGCATCCGCGCCAGGTTGTCCGCCAGGTCCTTGAGCATGCGCTCATGCACCACCTGCGGGTAACGCTCGCGGGCACCTTCGGCATGCCAGGTGTCGAGTTCGACAAAACCGTCCAGCGCTTCGCTGACCAGCAGCGCGCGCCACTGGTGCTCGGCATCACGCTGTGCGCCACAGAAGACGATGCGCGGTACACGCACGCCCAACTGCTCGAAACTGTTCAGCGCATCGAGTTCACGCAACACAGTCGGCCGACCAAAAGGGTGCAACAGGCTGCGGTAGATATGCCCAACCTGGCGTTTGGCATACAACAGCTTGCCATCGGCATCGTTAAGGCGTTGCACGCCACTCTCGCCGCCGCGGCGCTGGTTAGGCTCCTCGACCCACTCGCCTTGCTGGCGCCAGTAAAAATCGAACTGCGCTTCCCCTTTATGGGCTACAGCCATCAAACACTACCCCTTACGCAATACATAGACCCGCCACATGGCATAGAACGGCAGGAAGTCCAGGCGTTCCTGGATTCTGAAGCCGGCGGCCCTGAATTCTTCTTCGACCGTTTCGGCAGGTAACACGAAACGGTTCTGGTAATTATCCTGCTCGGCCTTGGCGCTACGGCGCTGCTCCAGCTTTTTCCGGCGCCAGGCCTTGAAGTTGCCATCCACCCACAGTGACAGGATCACGCTATCACGGCTAACCCGTTGAAATTCCGAAAGAATGGTCTTTCTGTGCGCCGCCTCGCCAATGTGATGGAACAGGCGCATGCAGAAAATGCTGTCCACGGCGTTGTCTGGCAGGTCGATGGCAAATGCCGAAGTCTGCAAAGGCCGTACCCGTGCCACCACTTCTGGCGGTTGCGCCGCACAGGCTGTCTCGATCATGGCCTCGGAGTTGTCGGCACCGATGATTACCCGATTGGGCTTTTCCGCCAACAGCGGCCAGAAACGGCCCGCTCCGCATGGCAGGTCGAGTACCAGGCCAGGCTCGCCCGCCAATGCCAAGGCACGGCGCGCCAACTGCTCATCTCGCTTGTGGGAAAGGCGTCGCGCCAGGCCGTCCTGGTGCTTGAGAAAGTACTCGCGTGCATGGTCTTTGTCGTACTTCTCGGAAAATTCAAGCTTGATGGGGCTACGCATTGGGCATCTCCTGACTCCATTGCGCCCACACTAGTCATGCAAGCGTTGGAATCAGGTCATGCCAATGTGAAAAAAACGTTGAGAGCCAGTTGACCTGATACAAGACATTACTCGACCAGGGCGTCCGGGTTGCCTTTGGCCACGGTGTTGCTCAGGTCCACCTGGAAGCGGCAGCCATGCGGCAAGGTGGATGTCAGGGTGACACGCCAACCCTGGTCGTCACAGATCCGCTGCACCAGCGAAAGCCCCAGCCCCAGGCCCTCGCCACGCCGTTCATCGCCGCGCACGAACGGCCTGAACATGGCCTCGCGCTGCTCTTCGGGGATACCCACGCCGCTGTCCTCTACGCTGAAACCGTTGGCTTCCAGGCTCAGGCGGATATACCCACTGTCGGTGTAGTGCGCCGCATTGCGCAGCAGGTTGCCCATCACCGACTGCAGGAAAGTGGCGTTGTACAGCACAGGGCTTGCGCTCACGCGGCCGTCAAAATACAGGGTGAGGCCTTTCTGTTCGATGGTGTCGCGCCACACCCCGATGAGCTCGTCGGCCACTTCGCGCAGGGTCGCCCGTGACGCCACTGCCCCCTCATCACGCTGCGCGCGGGCCAACATGAGGAAGGTCTTGACCAGCTCGCGCATTTCTTCGGTGGCCCGCGCCACGCGCTCCACCTGGCTACGCGCACGGGCATCGAGGCCGGGGTTTTCCATCAGAAGCTCACACGAGGTCGCCAACACCATCAACGGCGTGCGCAGCTCGTGGCTGACGTCGCTGGTGAACAGCCGCTCGCGGGTCAGCGCATCACGCAGGCGGCCCAGGGTGTCGTCGAAAGCCACTGCAAGCTGGCCGACTTCGTCTGCCGCATAATCCGGAGCCAGCGGCGGGGCCAGGCCCAGTAGTTGATCGCGGTGTCGCACCTGACGCGCCAGGCGGATGACCGGTGCCATTACCCGACGTGCAACCAGCCAGCCAAGGATGACCGCCAACACCAGGCTGAGCACGAAGCCCACCACAACCACGGCAAACAGTACGCGCTCGCGCTCCTCGAAGTCGCTCTGGTCCTGCAGCAGTACATAGCGGCGACCATCAACAATCTCGACCATGGCGTGGTAGGACAGCTGGTCTCGGAACACTTCGTGGAAACCGCGGTCGAGGTGCCGCAGGTCCTTGGGCAGCTCGAAGTCGTCACGCCCGCCACTGAAATAGAACAGCTGGTCTGGGCGAGGCCGATGACTCCAGTCACTGACGCTGTCCATACGCAACAGGCGCTGCAGGTCACCGCCCAGTACCGAGGAAATCAGTCGCTCTTCGACCAGGTGCACCGTGCCGACGATACCGAATGCGAAGGCCCCGGCCACCAGCGCACTCATCAGGGCAAAGGCGATGATGATGCGCTGGGCAAGGCTTTGCTTAAACTCCATCGCGGCCCTCGGCGAGGCGATAGCCGACGCCATGGACGGTATGCAGCAACGGTTTCTCAAACGGTTTGTCGATCACCTGGCGCAGCTGATGCACATGGCTGCGCAGGCTGTCGCTATCGGGGCAGTCGTCGCCCCACAAGGCTTCTTCCAGCACCTCGCGGCGTAATACGTGCGGGCTTTTCTGCATCAGTACCGCCAGCAGCTTGAGGCCGACCGGGTTAAGCTTCAGCAGGCGACCCTGGCGGGTTACCTCGAGGGTATCGAGGTCGTAGCTCAGGTCAGCCACCTGCAGGGTGCGCCGCCCACCGCCCTGGGCACGGCGCAGCACCGCTTCGATGCGCGCCGCCAGCTCCGACAGGGCAAATGGCTTGAGCAGGTAGTCGTCAGCCCCAGAGCGGAAGCCCTGCAGGCGGTCGTCCAGCTGGTCACGGGCAGTGAGCATGATCACCGGCGTGTCACGGCGGGCATCTTCGCGCAGGCGCTTGCACAGGGTGTAGCCATCGATGCCTGGCAGCATGATGTCGAGTACGATCAGGTCGTAGTGTTCGGTGGCGGCCAAATGCAGCCCGGACAGGCCATCCTGGGCACAGTCGACGGTGTAGCCTTTCATGCCCAGGTAATCGGCCAGGTTGGCCAGGATATCGCGGTTGTCTTCAACCAAAAGAATGCGCATCGATTTCTCCTGTGCGGCGCTTCTCGCTGTGGTGCGCGGCAGGCGCAGCTTAAGGCCTATGCCTGCACGGTGCCAGCCCTGGGGAAAATTCACCGCACTTGACGGTTTTTTCACTGATCCTTCACGGACACAGGATAGCGGGCGGCCGACAATACCCGTTCTTTTTCGCGCCCTGGAGCCGTCATGCAGCAACGCACCCGCCCTCGCCCGATCAACTACTGGCTGTACCTGGGGATTCCCCTGGCGACTGCGCTGGCCTTGATCCTGCTGGAGCTGACTTCAGTCGACATGGATGTCGCCAACCTGTTCTTCGATCCCGCTGCCGGGCAGTTCATTGGCCGCCACAGTTACCTGTTGGAAAACATCCTGCATGACCGGGTCAAGCAAGTGGTGATCCTGTTGGGGGTGATATCGCTGCTGACCTTTGCCGCGAGCTTTTTCTGGAAGCGCCTGTTTGGCTGGCGCCGTGAACTGGGCTGCCTGGCGCTGGCACTGGGCTTGTCCACGGCGTTTGTCACGCCGCTGAAAAAAGTCACCCAGGTGCAGTGCCCTTGGAGCCTGACCCAGTTTGGCGGCACCGAAACCTACAGCAAGCTGCTGGAACCACGGCCGCCTACCGACAAGCCTGGGCTGTGCTGGCCGGGCGGGCATGCAGCGACCGGTTTCTGCCTGTTCGCCTTGTTCTTCATGCTGCGTGATCGCAAGCCACGCCTGGCGCGAGTGGCATTTGTAGTGGCCTTGATAGCAGGGTCGGTACTGTCGGTGGGCAGGATGATGCAGGGGGCGCACTTCCTGTCGCACAATGTGTGGACGGCAGTGTTCTGCTGGTTGATCGGATTGGGGTCGTATTACCTGGTTCTCTATCGGCGGGGGCAGGCCGAGGTGCCCGTCGCCGAGCGCAGCGCCGCATGAAAGAGGGGCCGCTTTGCGGCCCTTCGCACTTCAAGATTACCCTCAGGCATGCTCGACGAACACATCAGCAAACACCTGCCCCCGCGGTACCCCTGCCATGAACATGCGCCGGGCAAACCGCTCGACACTCCCCGGTGCCCCACACAGCAGCGCCACCGTCTGTCGCGACAACAGCCGCATCCCGGCCAACGCTTCATCCACATGCTCCACCAGCACCAGCTCGACACTGACCCCTGGCAGCTTCAGCAGCTTCTCCGCCAGATAGTGCCCTGCCGGATCCCGCGCCACATGCACCACCCGGATTTCGCCCCGATGCCCCCGGCGCAACGCTTCGCGCAAGATACCCCAGAGCGGCGCCAGCCCGGTTCCCGCAGCCAGCAACCACAGCGGCCGCTCCTGCCAATCAGGGTCGTAATGAAGGGCTCCGCCTCTGAACTCCCCCAAACGCATCTCATCGCCGACCTGCAGACCACGCGCCTTGTCGCAAAAGGCACCAGGCCGCTGGCAATCGATATGAAACTCGAGAAAATCATCCTCGCCCGGCAGGCTGGCCAAGGAATAAGGCCGAGCAACCGCGCCTAGCCACAGCACCACGTGCTGCCCCGCCTGGTAACGCACCACCCGATCGGGGCGCAACCGCAGGCGCAACACATCGCCAAACCAGTCCAACGCACAGACCTGCGCCGGTACGCCACCCTGCTGGGGGTCGTACAACGCCACACGCAGGTCCTCGACCACCCGGCACTGGCAAGCCAGACGCCAGCCCTGGGCGTGTTTCTCCAATGCCAATGCCTCGGGCAATGCGTCTGCCGGTTGCCCTTCCAGGCAGCGCACCAGGCAGGCGTGGCAACTGCCAGCGCGGCAACTGTAAGGCACATTCAGCCCCGCCTCGTTGAGGGCATCGAGCAGGTTGCTGCCAATGGGCACAGTCCAACGGCGCAAGCCCACACAGATTATGGGCATGATTACAGTTTCTCCAAAACAAGGAACCTGACTGCGGGTTTCATGGTGAATGTACCACAGCGACGGCAGAATTATTTTTTACAATCAACGAATTGAGTGTCAACTGACAAATTTGACAGTTTAACCTTGATGGTTAACACATCACGCTGGGATTTCCTCAAGCGTGGAGGTACCCATCATGAAATTCACATCTATAAAGTCAGAACTATTAGACCCTAGCTACGGCGAACAAGGCATTGTTCATCCAGACCCGGACGTGGTGGCAATAAACGCCTCAATAGTCTCAGTCAAACATGATAAATGGCGCCTGTGCGTGGGGGAGACCCGTATTGGCGAGGCGATGGGTTATGCGCTCATGCGCATAGACCACAACGGGAAACTGGATACTACGTTTGGCAAAGGCGGCTTGGCTACCGGAACCTTCAAAGAGGGCTTCAACTCTACAGCCGGAGGCATTCATCTGCACGGCGAGCACATCATCATCACGGGCACCTGCCGCGACCCATGGACCAACTTGGAGTTGCCGGCGCTGGCTCGTTTCAATGCGAACGGGCAGTTGGACACCCGATTCGGCAGCCATGGACACAAAGTCATCGAACTGCCCCCGGCACCTCCGAAGTCCTCAACAAATCCGACAACGAATCCGGCAGCGGTACCGACCCTCACCAGCATATCCAGCGCAGACGGAGTTTTTGTCACCTACCAGTACCCCTGGTCACTCAGCGTGCTGATGAAGTTCAACTTCGACGGAGATTACGACACCAGCTTCAATAAGGTTGGATATAAATTCCTGACCCCTCCTCTATGTTCCGAAAGCTCCGGGAGAGTCTGCTTGATCACAGGCAGAAAAATCTATGTCTGCGGCTTCACTACAATCAATGGCGACAGTGGCCCCTACATACTCTGCTTGAAAGACACGGGGTTGGAAGATGGAGAGTTTTGTGCGAATGGGTATTTACTATCGGAGCTCGCGAGCGGCTTGTATTTCCATGATCTGGATACGCTGAATGATGAAGGCAGCATCGTTTGCATCGCCTCCGTGGGCCTGCAAAAAGGCTACCTGACGGCCTTTACGCGCAGCGGCTCGAAAATCCCCGGCTTCGGTGGCGCCACCGATTTTGGTGGTGAGGGCGGGCAGTGGACAAGCGGATACGTCAACCGTTCCTTGGAGAAAATTATCACCACCGGTTCCACGTTAGGCGGTGAAGAAGCTGATGTCGTCGTCGGGCGCTTCAACCTTGACGGAACTCCTGACACAGCATTTGGTGAAAACCGCGGCTGGGGACGCATTGCATTGGGTGACAGCGTCGAAGTTGCCTGGAGTTCCAGCGCCGAAGTGAATGGCAAAACCATCATCTGCGGAATCGATTTCGAGTCCGGTCGTGCCCGCTTGGGCTTTTTACTCCGTTGCAACACGGACAGTTGACCCCATCACCTCTGCTACGTTGTCGTGATCAACGGCCGAGCTCACCTTAACCCGTGCACGAACTCGGCCTGTACCATCCATATTCTTCAGTCGGCTCACCCCCTATCACCACTCAGCCTCTTGGATACCTGTCGCCTGCGACATCACGCTTGGCAGGAAAACCATGCCTGCCCGTTACCGACCATGGTCCAGACCGGCCGCAGGTGTGCCGGGCACGGATGCGCGCTATACTGCCGCGCCTTTTTCCGTCGGCCTGACCTGCCGGCGCCTTGCAAGGCGCTTCGACGTGCTGGTCGGCTATGTCGAGCGTCTTTTTGAATGTTCCCGTCTTTAAGAGGAGCGCGCTGCATGACCGTGATCAAGCAAAACGACCTGATTCAGAGCGTCGCCGACGCCCTGCAATTCATCTCGTACTACCACCCCGTCGATTTCATCCAGGCCATGCACGAGGCCTATCTGCGTGAGGAATCGCCTGCTGCACGCGATTCCATCGCCCAGATCCTGATCAACTCGCGCATGTGCGCCACCGGCCATCGTCCAATCTGCCAGGACACCGGTATCGTCACCGTGTTCATCCGCGTGGGCATGGACGTGCGCTGGGATGGCGCCACCATGAGCGTCGACGACATGATCAACGAAGGTGTGCGTCGCGCCTACAACCTGCCTGAAAACGTCCTGCGCGCTTCGATCCTGGCCGACCCGGCCGGTGCCCGCAAGAACACCAAGGACAACACCCCGGCAGTGATCCACTACTCCATCGTCCCCGGCGACAAGGTGGAAGTCGATGTCGCAGCCAAGGGTGGCGGCTCGGAAAACAAGTCGAAGATGGCCATGCTCAACCCGTCCGACTCGATCGTCGACTGGGTACTGAAGACCGTGCCGACCATGGGTGCTGGCTGGTGCCCGCCTGGCATGCTCGGCATCGGCATCGGCGGTACCGCCGAGAAGGCCGCGGTCATGGCCAAGGAAGTGTTGATGGAGTCCATCGACATTCACGAACTGAAAGCCCGTGGCCCACAGAACCGCCTGGAAGAAATCCGCCTGGAGCTGTTCGACAAGGTCAACCAGCTGGGCATCGGCGCCCAGGGCCTGGGTGGCCTGACCACCGTGCTCGACGTCAAGATCATGGACTACCCGACCCACGCCGCGTCCTTGCCGGTGTGCATGATCCCCAACTGCGCCGCCACCCGCCACGCCCACTTCGTGCTTGATGGCACCGGCCCGGCAGAACTGGAAGCGCCGTCGCTGGACGCCTACCCGGAAATCGTCTGGGAAGCCGGCCCAAGCGCCCGTCGCGTCAACCTCGACGACATTACTCCGGACGAAGTTGCCAGCTGGAAGCCGGGCGAAACCATCCTGCTCAACGGCAAGATGCTGACTGGCCGCGATGCCGCGCACAAGCGCATGGTTGAAATGCTCAACCGTGGCGAAGAGCTGCCGGTAGACCTGAAAGGCCGCTTCATCTACTACGTCGGCCCGGTCGACCCGGTGGGTGACGAAGTGGTAGGCCCAGCCGGCCCGACCACTGCTACCCGTATGGACAAGTTCACCCGCCAGATCCTTGAGCAGACTGGCCTGCTGGGCATGATCGGCAAGTCCGAGCGTGGCCCGACCGCCATCGAGGCGATCAAGGACAACAAGGCCGTGTACCTGATGGCCGTTGGCGGCGCTGCCTACCTGGTTGCCCAGGCCATCCGCAAGTCGAAGGTACTGGCCTTCGCCGAGCTGGGCATGGAAGCGATCTACGAGTTCGAAGTCAAGGACATGCCGGTGACCGTCGCCGTGGACAGCAACGGTGAGTCGGTACACATCACTGGCCCTGCCCTGTGGCAGAGCAAGATTGCCGAAAGCCTGGCCGTCGAAGTGAAGTAACCTGATGTAACTGCGGCGGCGGCTTCGCGGGCAAGCCCGCTCCCACACGTACAGCGCAAGCCAGAAGGCTACGCGTTACCTGTGGGGGCGGCCTTGGCCGCGAAGAGGCCGCACTGTCATCACAGGACTCTCTCGAACTGCTCCGGCCAGTCCCGCCAGGTAAATACCTGCCCTTCCCGCCTCACCCGCCGCACTTCCTGCAGATCTACCTCACACACCAGCCACTGGCTGCAGTCCGGGTTCAACTGCTCGCTCAACGCCACCACCCCATCCCCCGGCATCCCGTGATCCGGCGGCACGAACAAGCCTGCCCGGCCGATATTCTCGTCCAATGCCGGCGACCAGGGCGCCACCCCCACCGTAGGGCTCTGCAACACGGCAATCTGGTTCTCCAGGGCGCGCGCCTGGGCGCCAATACGCACCCGGTGGTAACCGGCTTCGGTATCGGTACAACTTGGCGCCAGGATCAGGTCGACCCCTCTCTCGGCCAGGCGGCGGGCCAGCATCGGGAACTCGTTGTCGTAGCAGATCAGAATGCCCAAGCGCCCCAGTTCGGTTTCGAACACCTGCAGCCCCTGGCCTGCAGCGATGTCCCACTGCTCGCGCTCGAAGCGGGTCATCATCAGTTTGTCCTGATAACCCAGCACACCTTGGGGGCCGAACAGCCAGGCACGGTTGCGGTAGCGCCCATCGTTGTCCAGCACCGGCACACTGCCCGGTTGCAGGTAGATCCCCCAGCGGCGGGCAAGGCTCTCGCACAACGCTTTCCAAGGTTCGATCAGCGGCTGGATGCCGGCAATCGAAGCCTTCAGGTCTTCCCGCTGCCCGGCATTCAGCTGGCCGCTCAGCACCAGCCCGGCGTACTCCGGCAGTAGCAGCAAGCGTGCACCCGCCTCCACCGCTTCGGCGCACAGGCCTTGCAGGTGGTCGGCGTAGGCGTCCCAGGTTTCGTGCAGCTCGATGGCGTACTGGCAGGCTGCCAGGCGGATCATATCGGCAGTGCCTTGAGCCAGAACGACATCAGTTTGTCGGAGCTTTCCTGCTCGTCCAGGTCGCGCCAGGCGTAGGTGGTACGCAGCGATGGGTCGTGCAGGAAGCCGCGGTTGCGCCAGAAGCCATGCAGGGGTTTGTACTCGGCTGGCCGTCGCGGGTGCGCACCAGGTCGCTCGACCGCGCAGAACGCGCAGTAATCGAACTCGGCCAGTTTGTGTGCGTAGGACTCGCGCTCGATGAAGAAGCGAACCCCCAGGCCCTGACCGCGGTATGCCGGCAACACCAGCGACTCACCGAAGTAGTACACACTGGCCGGGTCGCGCCCCTGGGCCAGGAATGGCTGCTGGAATTCGGGCGCGACATCCACCAGCGGCAGGCCGGTAGAGGCGCCGACCACCTTGCCGTCGTCCAGCGCCAGCACAACCAGGCTGCGCCCGGAGCGGGCATAGTTGGCCAGGTAGTCGGCCTCGTACTCTGGGGTGCCGTCGTAAAGGTAGGGGAACTCGCGGAACACAGTAAGGCGCAGGCGAGCGAGGTCATCGATATAAGGCGCGATAGCGGCACCGTGCAACAGGCGTATTTCCATGTTTGGCGGTCGTTTTGTCGATGTGGATGACGCGCTCGGCTAAGCCGGGCTTGAGGGGAAACCCTATCATCCGAGGTAACGACCCGCCTTTTCCCTACACGACAGGAAATGTTCCATGACCGCAACCGAACTGGTAAATGCTTACTACGCCGCCTTCAACGCGGGTGACATGCCGGCGTTTCTGGCGCTGCTCAGCGAAGACGTGATCCACGACATCAACCAGGGCGAGCGTCAGATGGGCAAGGCCAGGTTCGCCGCGTTCATGGAAAAGATGAACCGCTGCTACCGCGAGCGCCTGGCCGACATCGTGGTGATGCAGAACGCCGATGGCAGCCGCGCGGCGGCGGAGTTCACCGTGCATGGCCAATACCTGGCCGATGACGAAGGGCTGCCGACGGCAAACGGCCAAACCTATGTGCTGCCGGCGGGGGCGTTCTTCTATATTCACTGTGGCAAGATTGCCCGGGTGACCAACTACTACAACCTCAATGACTGGGTTGAGCAGGTTGCCTGAAGCAACCCGCAGCCAATTCAATCAAGCCTGTCAGACAATACGCGTGCCCAGCACTTGAAGGAACGCCGCCAGCCAGGCCGGGTGCGCGGGCCATGCCGGTGCGGTCACCAGGTTGCCATCCACATGCGCCTGGTCCACCGCGATGTCGATGAACGTGCCACCCGCCAGGCGCACTTCTGGCGCACATGCCGGGTACGCGCTGCACTCACGCCCCTCCAGCACCCCTGCCGCTGCCAGCAGCTGGGCCCCATGGCAGACCGCCGCAATCGGCTTGCCGGCCTGGTCGAACGCCCGCACCAGGTCCAACACCTTTTCATTCAGGCGCAGGTACTCCGGCGCGCGGCCACCTGGGATCAGCAGCGCGTCATAACTCTCGGGCCGCACCCGCACGAAATCATAATTCAGGGCAAAATTGTGCCCTGGCTTTTCGCTGTAGGTCTGTTCACCCTCAAAGTCATGAATCGCGGTACGCACGGTCTGCCCCGCCAGCTTTTCCGGGCACACCGCATGCACCGTGTGGCCCACCATGCTCAAGGCCTGGAACGGCACCATCGCTTCGTAATCTTCGACGTAGTCGCCCACCAGCATGAGAATTTTCTTCGCCGTCATCTCGCCCACTCCTTCGGTTAACTGTGAATAGTCACTGCACGATAGCCGCTGTCAGTCACGGCGGTCGAGGAAGTTGACCACCAACCGATCAAGCCAGCCCCAAATCCGTTGCTTCACCCTGCGCCACAAAGGGCGCGCATGCCAGTGGGCGAGGTCGACTTCTTCGCTCTGGGCGAAGTCGCGCTCGAAGCTGGTCACCACCGCCGCTGTCAACGGCGGGTCCAGCGCTTCGATGTTGGCTTCAAGGTTGAAGCGCAAGTTCCAGTGGTCGAAGTTGCACGAACCGACGCTGACCCAGTCGTCTACCACAGCCATCTTCAGGTGCAGGAAGCACGGCTGGTACTCGAAAATCCGCACGCCCGCACGCAACAGGCGCGGGTAGTAACGATGCCCGGCGTAGCGTACCGAGGGGTGATCGGTGCGCGGACCGGTCAACAACAGACGCACGTCCAGGCCCTTGCTGGCGGCCCGGCGCAACGAACGGCGCACGCTCCAGGTCGGCAAGAAGTACGGCGTGGCCAGCCACACCCGTTTCTTGCCGCTGTTCAGCGCCCGTACCAGCGCGTGCAGGATGTCCTGGTGCTGGCGGGCGTCGGCATAAGCGACCCGGCCCATGCCCTGCCCCTGCGCAGGCACCTTGGGCAGACGCGGCAGGCCAAAGCCTTCAGCAGGGCGCCAGGCGGTGCGGCGGTTGTTGGCTTGCCACTGACGGTCGAACAGCAACTGCCAGTCGCTCACCACCGGCCCCTGCATCTGCACCATCACTTCGTGCCATTCGCTGGTCGCCTCACCCGGCGTCCAGAACTCGTCGGTAACGCCCGTCCCCCCCACCACGGCCCAACGTTCGTCAACCAGCAGCAATTTGCGATGATCACGGTAAAGGTTACGCAGGCCACGCTTCCAGCGCAGGCGGTTATACCAGCGCAAGTACACGCCAGCGTCCAGCAGGCGCTGACGCAACGCGCTGTTGAAAGCCAATGAACCGTAGTCATCGAACAGGCACCGCACCCGCACGCCACGCCGGGCAGCCTGCTCCAGCGCGTCGACCACCGCCTCGGCACAGGCACCGGCCTCGACCAGGTACAGCTCCAGGTCAACCTGGAACTCGGCACGCATGATCGCCAGGAGCATGCGCGGAAAGAACGCAGGGCCGTCGATAAGCAGTTCGAACTGATTGCCATCACGCCAGGGGAAGACCGGCCCCGCCATGTCAGCGCGCAGTGAAGATCAGCACCGCGCTAACCGGTACCGACGGGTTGATGGACTTCAACCTGGCGAACTTGCGCAGGCTTTCCAGCCCCGGCAGCAAGCCAAAATCTTCGGCGCGCAGCACCAGAGGCTCAAGGGTCACCACCTGGAAGCGCCGCGCATCCAGGCGGGTGGCCAGCAACAGGACATTGTAGCTGTGCGACTGGCCATGCAAGGTGACCGTCAGCGGCAGGCGCAATTCGATCTGAGCACCGTCGGCCAGGTCATTGATCGGCTGCAGGTCGATCTGCGCCTTCACGGTGGCCTCGGCGAAGCGCTCGACCTCGAACAGGTTGTCGCGCATTTGCTCGTCACGCAGCGGAATACCGCTGCTCACCGAGTCCATCTCGATCCTCAACCCGGCCATACCCTTGCGATCGACCGTGCCATGCAACACCAGAAAGCGATGCACTTCGGCGGTGTCGCCGTTCTTGCCGGTGATGAATGACAGCCGTGAAGATTCGCCATCCAGGTGCCAATTGGCATGAGCGGGCAGGCACAAAGCCAGCAATAAGGCAGGCAGCAGACGGGGCAACTTGAACATGACAGATCTCGTGAAACCAGGCCGCCAACCTTACCCGCCTGCATTCATGGCAGCAAGCGGCAGCCCTCACGCGCGCCTTGCCAGGCCGACTGGCTGCGTCGCCCCAGGCCTTCAGCGGTGACTCGCCGCTGCTGGCTGTTTTCCTCCAGCAGGCTCAGTGGCAGCCACTGCTTCACGTACCCTTGGCAGTACACCTTGTCGAAGCCCATGACAAAGCGGCAGGAACAGTATTCCTTGGCCGAGTAGGCCGAGAGTATGCCGGGGAAGTCCGCCAGCGCCTGGCGTTCCTGCCATGCCCAGAACAGGAGCCCTGCCAGCGCCAGCAGCAATAGCCGCTTCATGCCCCCTCCCCGGCCAGTACCGCCAGCACCCGCTTGAGCAGTTCGTCGTGTCGATAGCTGCCGTCGCGGTCATCGGCGTAGCGCACGATCACCAGCTTTTGCTCAGGCAGCACATATAACGCCTGCCCCCAGTGGCCAAGGGCGGCGAAGGTGTCTGCCGGTGCACTGGGCCAAGGCCGTTCGGCGCCAGCCAGCGACTGGTTGAGCCACCAATGGCCACCAGGGATGGCCTCGCCAGGCAGCGCTTGGGCCTGGGCAAACGGGGTGCGGTTGAAGGCGACCCAGGCCTTGGGCAGCAATTGTCGGCCCTGCCAGCGCCCGTCGCGCTGCATCAGGAGGCCAATACGGGCCAAATCACGGGCACTGAGGTAGAGATAGGAAGAGCCTACGTAGGTGCCTGCCCGGTCACGCTCCCACGCCGCACTGCCGATACCCAACGGGGTGAACAGTGCGTGCCAGGGGTAGTCGGGGTACTGCCCGGCATCGAGCATGCCGCGCAGCGCGGCGGCCAGCAGGTTGCTGTCGCCGCTGGAGTAGAGGAATCGCTGACCGGGGCTGGCGGCGGCACCCTGCGCCGCCGCGTAGGCAGCCATGTCTGCGCGGCCACGGGTATACAGCATGGCCACCACCGAGGACTTCAGCGGCGCGTATTCGTAGTCTTCCTGCCACTCGAGGCCACTGGCCCAGTGCAGCAGGTCGGCCACGCGCACGCCTGGGTGGGCGCGCATGGGTGGATAGAAGCGGCTGACCGGGTCTTGCAGCTGGAAGCGGCCTTCGCCCTGGGCCACGCCCATTATCGTGGCCAGTACGCTCTTGCTTACCGACCAGGTCAGGTGCGCGGTGGCGGCACGGGTGGGCGCGGTGTAGCGCTCGTGGAGGATACGCCCGTCGCGGATGATCAGCAGAGCGTCCGTGCGGATGCCGCTGCGCTCCGAGGGGGAGCGTGCAGGAAAGGCGTAAGCGTCGACGGCCTGCCAGTCGAGGGTGGCGGCGTCGTTCTGCCACTGCGGGTCAGGCCAGTCCTCCGCCTTGGCGCTACCTGCAACCAGCGCAAGGATGACCAACAGTACCTTCATCGTGCTCGCCTTGATGGGGGCTGCTTTGCAGCCCTTCGCGGGCAAGCCCGCGCTCACAGTCGCAGGAGCGGATTCCCCCGCGAACAGGCCAACATCATCAATACAGAATCAGCGCCGAACCGGCCGCTTCTGCAGCTTACGCTGCAACGTCCGTCGGTGCATGCCCAACGCCCGCGCGGTGGCCGAGATATTACCTTCATGCTCGTTCAGCACGCGCTGGATGTGCTCCCACTGCAGGCGATCGACCGACATCGGGTTTTCCGGCACCAGGGTATCCAGGTCGGTGTGCTCCGACAGCAGTGCTGCCAACACATCATCAGCGTCAGCCGGCTTGCACAGGTAGTTGCAGGCACCGCGCTTGACCGCCTCCACTGCGGTGGCAATGCTCGAGTACCCGGTCAGGATCACCACGCGCATTTCCGGGTCCAGTTCCAGCAGCTTGGGCAGCAGCACCAGGCCGGAGTCGCCATCCATCTTCAGGTCCAGCGTGGCGTAGTCCGGCAGGTCCTGCTGGGCCAGAATCAAGCCTTCTTCGGCAGAACTGGCAGTGCTCACACGGAAACCGCGACGGCTCATGGCCCGGGCCATGACCCGGGTGAAGGTGGCATCGTCATCCACCAGCAGCAGGTGCGGCAGCTCTTCGCTTTCGACCTGGTTTTCTTCGCTCATCATTCATCTCCTCGCTTGCCATAGGGCAGGCGCAGTTCGGTCAGGGTGCCACCCTGTTCATGACTATAGAGTTTCACCGAGCCGCCCGCACGGGTCACGCTGGCCTTGCTCAAGAACAGGCCCAGGCCGAAGCCTTTGCCCTTGGTGGTAATAAAAGGTTTGCCAATGGCTTCGGCAATGGCTGGCGGTACACCAGGACCATGGTCGTGGATACTGATGACGATGTCCTGGGCGTCCCAGTCCAGGCGAACCTCCAGATCATCAGGGCAGGCATCGGCGGCATTGTTCAACAGATTGAGTAACGCCTGGGTCAGGTCTGGCGGCGGCGCCAGACGCGGCACCTTGCCGTCGCGCAGGCGCTGGAAGCGGTAGCTGGCTTCCGGGCGCATCAGGTGCCAGCGGTTGAGCGCCTCGTCCAGCCAGGCGGTCACATCCTGCTCCACGATGGCCAGGCGCCGGTTGGCTTCGGCTGCGCGCACCAGCTGTTGCAAAGTCTCTTTGCACAGCTTTACCTGGTCCTGGAGGATCTGCAGGTCCTCCTGCAACATCGGGTCGGTATGGTCCTGGCGCATTTCGTTGATCAGCACGCTCATGGTCGCCAGCGGCGTACCCAGTTCATGGGCGGCACCGGCGGCCTGGGTAGCCACAGCCAGCAGTTGCTCGTCGCGCAGGCTTTCTTCACGCCGCTCTGAACGCAGCTGCTCCTGCCGGCGCAGCTCTTCGGCCATGCGCGCGGCAAAGAAGGTGATCACAGCCGCCGCCAGGGCAATGCTCAGCCACATGCCGTAGACCTGCATCTTGTCCCGCGCCATCGGCAGCCCTTCGAGCGGGTAGAACTGCACCAGCAGCAAGCTGTAGGCCGTCAGCGCAATGCCCGACAGGATCAGCGAATACAGCCACGGCAAGGTCACCGCGGCAATCGCCAGCGGCACCAGGTAATACGACACGAACGGGTTGGTCGAGCCGCCGGAGTAATACAGCAAGGCACTGTGGATCAGCAGGTCACAGGCCAGCTGCAGGGCGTACTCCATTTCGGTGACGGGCAGCGACAGCCGCAGGCGCAGGGCCGTGAAGGCACACAGCAACGAAGACAAGGCCAAGGTGCCGGCCAGTGACAGCCAGGGCAACGGCAGCAGTTCGGTCCAGTAGGCAACGCCCACCGAGCCGGCCTGGGCAGCCAGGACCAAGACCCGAATGACGGTCAGGCGCCAGAGGTTCTGGCGGGTAGCGGACAACGGTTGTACGGCGGCGAGCATGAGCTCTCCTGATGAGTGCTCCAGAAAAATCGGCTGGAGTATACCGAAGCCAGGCGCCTCGCTGCAGCGATGCGGCAAAGCGCCACACTTTGTCACAGGTTCATGATGGCACTTTTGAACCCACTACACTGTTGCCGGTCCTAAGGGCCATGCGTGGAATGGATGACCAGCCCCCACGCCTTCAAATGCCAAGGAGTACCACATGCAAATCCCACGTCGCGGCGCCGCCCTGATCATGTCTTGCGGCCTGCTCGCCAGCCTGCCGGCACTGGCCGCCGATGAACCGCGTTTCAACCAGGTATCGCTGCGTGCCGAAGTCAGCAAGGAAGTGGCGCGCGACCTGATGGTCGTGACCCTGTACAGCGAAGCGCAGAACAGCGACCCGGGCAAGCTCGCCAAGCAGATTACCGAAACCATGAACAAGGCCGTGCAGCAGTCACGCCAGGTCAAGGACGTGAAGATCAGCCAAGGCAGCCGCAACAGCTACCCGGTGTATGACAGCAAGGGCCAGAAAATTACCGGCTGGCGCGAACGCGCCGAACTGCGCCTTGAAAGCGCCAACTTCCCGGCCTTGTCCCAGCTTACCGCCGATTTGTTGCAAGAGCTGAAAATGGCTGGCATGGACTTCTCCATCGCCCCGGCCACGCGCAAGGCCAGCGAGGATGCTCTGCTCAAGGATGCGGTCGATGCCTTCAAGGCACGCGCGCAACTGGCGACTGAAGCGCTGGGTGGCAAAGGCTACAAAGTGGTGAGCCTGAACCTCAACAGCAGCGGCTACCCGCGCCCGTACTTGCGTAGCGCGCCGATGGCGATGAAGGCCATGGGGGCTGATGAAGCAGCACCGGCGCCAGATATCGAGGCGGGCACCAGTGAAGTGAGCATGAATGCCGATGGCCTGATCGAAGTGCAGATGCCATAAGGCGTCCACGCATCATCTGTGGGAGCCCGCGAGCAAGACACGGCGGTGGATGGCACGGGCTTCGCCCGTGTTCGCGGGTAAACCCGCGCCTACGGATGACTGCATCATTTTCACGATTTTCAGACTTTTCTTACGCACCAACAGGGTGCGTCCTACGCTTTTCCCTTCCTAGAAACATCGCGCAAAACGCCATCATTTTGCCTACGCAAACGTTTAACTTCGCCAAAAGTTATACCGATGCGACATCCATGTACGGTCGTACCACTTTTCTGACGCCAACTATCCTTGTACCTGTTGCATTGGGAACACCCCCTGCATAAGTATCCGCAGGTCGGCTCACGAGGCCACCTCATCCAAAAAATGACAACAATGAGGCCACCATGCTCAAACACGCAGTCATTCCGTTCCTGCTGGGTGCAGGCTTGCTCAGCGGCGCACCTTCGGCCGTTGCCGCATCCAACCTGGTGTTCTGCTCCGAAGGCAGCCCAGCCGGCTTCGATCCGGGGCAGTACACCACCGGGACCGACTTCGACGCCTCGGCAGAGACCGTGTTCAACCGCCTGACCCAGTTCGAGCGCGGCGGCACTGCGGTCATCCCGGGCCTGGCGACCAAATGGGAAGTGTCCGACGACGGCAAGACCTACACCTTCCACCTGCGTGAAGGGGTCAAGTTCCACACCACCGACTACTTCAAGCCCAGTCGCCCGTTCAACGCAGACGACGTGCTGCTCACCTTCAACCGCATGCTCGACAAGGACAACCCGTTCCGCAAGGCGTACCCCACCGAGTTTCCATACTTCACCGACATGGGCATGGACAAGAACATTGCCAAGGTGGAGAAGCTTGACGAGCATACGGTGAAGTTCACCCTCAACGAGGTGGACGCCGCGTTCATCCAGAACCTGGCCATGAGCTTTGCCTCGATCCAGTCCGCCGAATACGCCGACCAGTTGCTCAAGAACGGCAAGGCCGCCGACATCAACCAGAAGCCGATCGGCACCGGCCCGTTCGTATTCAGCAAGTACCAGAAGGACGCGCAGATCCGCTTCAAGGGCAACAAGGACTACTGGAAGCCCGAGGACGTGAAGATCGACAACCTGATCTTTGCCATCACCACCGACGCCTCGGTGCGCATGCAGAAGCTTAAAAAGAACGAGTGCCAGGTCACCCTGTTCCCACGCCCGGCCGACATCGAGCCGCTAAAAGCCGACAAGAACCTGCAAATGCCGCAGCAGGCCGGTTTCAACCTCGGCTATATCGCCTACAACGTGATGGACAAGATCAAGGGCAGCAACGAGGCCAACCCCATGGCCCAGCTGAAAGTCCGACAGGCGCTGGACATGGCCGTGGACAAGAAAAAAATCATCGAGTCGGTGTACCAGGGCGCCGGCCAGCTGGCGGTCAACGCCATGCCGCCCACGCAGTGGTCCTATGACGACAGCATCAAGGACGCCGCCTTCGACCCCGAGAAAGCCAAGCAACTGCTCAAGGAAGCCGGCATCAAGGAAGGCACCGAAATCACCCTGTGGGCCATGCCCGTGCAACGCCCGTACAACCCCAATGCCAAACTAATGGCTGAAATGCTCCAGTCCGACTGGGCCAAGATCGGTATCAAGGCGAAGATCGTCAGTTATGAATGGGGCGAGTACATCAAGCGCTCCAAAGGCGGCGAGCAGGGTGCCATGCTGATTGGCTGGAGCGGTGACAATGGTGACCCGGACAACTGGCTGGGTACCCTCTACGGTTGCGATGCCGTCGACGGCAACAACTTCTCCAAGTGGTGCTACAAGCCCTACGACGACCTGATCAAGCAGGCCAAGGCCACGTCCGACCAGGCCAAACGTACCGAGCTGTACCAAAAGGCGCAGCACATCCTCAAGGAGCAGGTACCGATCACCCCGATCGCCCACTCCACCGTCTACCAGCCCATGAGCGCCAAGGTGAAGGACTTCAAGATCAGCCCATTCGCGCTGAACGCCTTCTACGGCGTCAGCGTGGACAAATAGGCTGACCGTGGCACCCGCTGAGCGGCGGGTGCCCCTCCCTCCTTGCCACCCTTTCATGTCGTCCTGCGGCTATCCGCTGCGGGATCGGCTAACTGTTGCCGCCATTCGCACCCCGAGGCGGCGCAAACAGATGAAAAAGGAACTGCCATGCGCCACGCCAAACGCTTTTCGACCCTGCTGGCCCTGGGCCTGATCAGCCAATCCCAGGCCCTTTTGGCCAACAATCTGGTGTTCTGCTCCGAGGGCAGCCCAGCGGGCTTCGACACCGCCCAGTACACCAGCGCCACCGACAACGACGCCGCCGAACCCATCTACAACCGCCTGGTCGAGTTCGAACGTGGCGGCACCGCCGTGCACCCGGCCCTGGCGACGCGCTGGGAGGTGTCCGACGACGGCCTGCGCTACACCTTCCACCTGCGTGAAGGGGTCAAGTTCCACAGCAACAAGGCCTTCAGCCCGAGCCGCACGTTCAACGCCGACGATGTGCTGTTCACCTTCAACCGCATGCTCGACAAGGGGCATCGGTTCCGTCAGGCCTACCCTACCGAGTTTCCCTATTTCAACGGCATGGGCCTGGACAAGAACATCGCCCGCGTCGAGAAGACCGACCCATTGACCGTGGTGTTCACCCTGAACACCGTCGATGCCGCGTTCGTCCAGAACCTGGCCATGAGTTTCGCCTCCATCCTCTCCGCTGAATACGCCGAACAGCTACTGGCCAGTGGACGCCCCGGCGACATCAATCAGCAGCCTATCGGTACCGGGCCGTTCGTGTTCCAGCGCTACCAGAAGGATTCGCAGATCCGCTACAAGGGCAACAAGGACTATTGGGCAGCGAAGGAGGTGAAGATCGACAACCTGGTGTTCTCGATCAATACCGACCCGTCGGTGCGCATCCAGAAGCTGCGCCGCAACGAATGCCAGGTCACCCTGCACCCCCGCCCGGCTGACCTGCCGGCGCTCAAGGCCGACAGCACACTGCAGGTGCTCCAGCAACCAGGCTTCAACCTCGGCTACATCGCCTACAACACCCAGCACCCGCCATTCGACCGCCTGGAAGTGCGCCAGGCAATGGACATGGCGGTCAACAAGAAAGCCATCCTCCAGGCGGTGTATCAGGACGCCGGCCAACGGGCGGTCAACGCCATGCCACCAACCCAGTGGTCCTATGACGACAGCATCAAGGACGCCCCGTACGCGCCCGAAAAGGCCAGACAGCTGCTCCAGCAGGCCGGTGTCAAACCTGGCACCGAGATCACCCTGTGGGCCATGCCGGTGCAGCGCCCGTACAACCCCAATGCCAAGCTGATGGCCGAAATGCTCCAGGCCGACTGGAGCAAAATCGGTTTCAAGGTGCGCATCGTCAGCTACGAATGGGGCGAATACCTCAAGCGCATGAAAAACGGTGAGCACGACATCGCCCTGATCGGCTGGACCGGTGACAACGGCGACCCGGACAACTGGCTGGGCACCCTCTACAGCTGCGATGCCATCGGCAGCAACAACTACTCGCAGTGGTGCGACCCGCAGTACGACAGCCTGGTCAAGCAGGCCAAGCAAGTGACCGACCGTACGCAACGCACCGCCCTGTACCAGCAGGCCCAGCAGCGGCTAAAGCAGCAGGTACCGATTACGCCGGTGGCGCATTCCACCGTGAGCCAGCCGCTTAGCGTCAAGGTTTCCCAGTTCAAGGTCAGCCCGTTTGGGCGCAATGATTTTTCCGGTGTGAGTGTTGATTAAGCGTTAGCCAGTACCGGCCTCTTCGCGGGCAAGCCCGCTCCCACAGGATCTCGACAGGTTCGGACACTGCGCCCTACCTGTGGGAGCGGGCTTGCCCGCGACGAGGCCAGAACGGCCAACACAACGCCCCGATTCTGCCCGGCGATCCCGCGGCACCCCTGGCAACACCGCAGCAATCACCCGGCCCACAAGGCCGGCCATAACTAGAAAAGAAAGGGAGCTTTAACCTTGAAAGTATTCACCTTGACCGCACTGGCGTTATCCATCGGTGCCTTTTCCACGGTGGCACAGGCAGATCCGCAGAGCCAGGACTACCTCCCGCTCACCCTCAAAAGCAGCAGCGAGCAAGCGCAAGCCAGCGGCTTCATCGACGGCCAAAGCCTGTCCGGCAGCACCCGCAACTGGTATGCCCGCGAACGTGCAGCACGCGCGCCGCTGTGGAAGTACTACAAGAACGACGGCACCCGCCACGACACCCACAGCCGTGAAAACTGGGTCCAGGGCACCATCCTCAATTACAGCTCCGGCTTCACCCAGGGCACCGTGGGCTTCGCCGTCGAGGCTGCCGGCTACAACGCCATCGCCCTGCAGCAGAGCCGCGAAGCCATTGCCGGCCCCAACAACCGCACCCTCACCCACAGCGACGGCGACCCCGTCGGCCAGTGGAGCAAACTGGGCCTGGGCAATATCAAGGCGCGCGTGTCCAACACCACCCTTACCCTTGGCCGCCAGTCGGTGGACACGCCGATGATCGCCTACATCGGCAACCGCGCCCTGCCCTCGAGCTTCCAGGGCGCGTTCCTGCACAGCGCTGAATTCGACAACCTCAGCCTCGACCTGGGCACCTTCGACCGCGTCTCGCCACGTACCGAACAGAGCCTCAGCAAGTTCCGCAGCGAGTACAGCGCCACCGGCGTGGAAACCGACCGTGCCAGCACCGCCGGCATCAACTACCAGCCGTTCAAGAGCCTGAGTACCAGCCTGTACGCCACCAAGGTCGACGACTTCTGGAACCAGTACTACTTCGGCGCCAACCATGTGCTCGGCGACAGCGCAGTGCTCAGCCTGAGCACCGGCCTGAACTACTACAAGACCGTCGACGCCGGCAGCCAGAAAATGGGCAAGATCGATAACGACACCTACAGCCTGTCACTGGGCCTGACCCATCAGGCCCACACCCTCAGCGCCTCCTGGCAGCAGGTCAACGGCAATGAGTACTTCGACTACCTGCACGAAACCAACGGCATCTTCCTGGCCAACTCGCTGCTGTCGGACTTCAACGGCCCCAACGAGAAATCGCTGCAGCTTTCCTATGTGCTGAACATGGCGCCCTATGGCGTGCCTGGCCTGAAGTTCAACCTGTACAACGCCCGCGGTTGGGGTATCGACGGCACTCACTACCGCGGCACTGCCTACGACGTGAATGGCCTGGATGGCGAAACCCACTACGAGTGGGGTATCGGCACCAGCTACGCGCTGCAAAGCGGGCCGCTGAAAGACACCAGCATCCGCGCCACCTACACCACCCATCGCGCCAGCAAGGCCCAGGGCGATGGCAGCCTGGATGAGTTCCGCGTGGTCACCACCATTCCGTTCAACATTCTCTGACCGTCGGCGCCCTGGCCCGTTTCGCTGCGGGCCGGGGCGGCTACGCTGGAACCAATGCAAGCAGGGAGTTTTCAACACATGCACAGAGCTTTCATGAAATCGCGGCCGTTGCGCCTAGCCCTGGTCGCGCTGCTTCTGGGCGGCGCCACGCAACTGGCGGCCAAACCGCTGGTGGTGTGTACAGAAGCCAGCCCGGAAGGGTTCGACATCGTCCAGTACACCACCGCAGTCACCGCCGATGCCTCGGCCGAGACAGTGTTCAACCGCCTGGTCGACTTCAAACCCGGCACCACCGAGATCCAGCCGGCCCTGGCCGAGCGCTGGGACATTTCAGCCGACGGTCTGACCTACACCTTCCATCTGCGTCAGGGGGTGAAGTTCCACACCACCGACTACTTCAAGCCAACTCGTGACTTCAACGCCGATGACGTGCTGTGGAGCCTCAATCGCCAGCTCGACCCGAACCACCCCTGGCATGACAAGACCAGCGTCGGCTACCCGTACTTCGAGAGCATGGGGTTCAAGGAACTGCTCAAGTCAGTCAGCAAGGCTGACGAGCACACCGTGGTGATTACCCTCAGCCGACCGGAAGCGCCGTTCCTGCGCGACATGGCCATGGGCTTTACCTCGATCTACTCCGCCGAATACGGCGACCAGTTGCTCAAGTCTGGCAAGACCGCCGAGCTGAACAGCAAGCCGATCGGCACCGGCCCTTTCATTTTCCAGCGTTACAACAAGGACGCCCAGGTCCGCTTCAAGCCCAACCCGGACTATTTCCGCGGCAAGCCGCCGGCCGATGCGCTGGTGTTCGCCATCGCCATCGACAGCAACGTGCGCCTGCAAAAACTGCGCGCCAACGAGTGCCAGGTGGCGCTCTATCCCAAGCCCGATGACGTGCCGTCGATCAAGCAAGACCCGAAACTCAAGGTTGAAGAAATCGAGGCCTTGGTCACCGGCTACATCGCCATGAATACCCAGCACAAATACCTCAACGACGTGCGCGTGCGTAAAGCCATCAACATGGCCTTCGACCGCCAGACCCATGTCGACCAACTGTTTGGCAAAGGCAACGCGCTGGTAGGTGTAAACCCTTACCCACCCACCATGATCGGCTACAACACCCACAACCAGAACCCACTGCGCGACCTCGATAAAGCCCGCGCACTGCTCAGTCAGGCCGGTGTACCCGAGGGCACGGTAATCACCCTGTTCACCCGCAACGGCGGCGGCCCGACCAACCCCAACCCGCGCCTGTCCGCCGAGATGCTGCAAGCCGACCTCAAACAGATCGGCCTCAAGCTGGATATCCGCGTCATGGAATGGGCCGAGATGCTGCGCCGGGCGAAGAACGGCGAAGCCGACCTGGTGTCCACCGGCTGGGCCGGCTACAACGGCGACCCGGACAACTTCCTCAGCCCGCTGCTCAGTTGCGATGCAGTGAAAAGTGGCGAGAACTATGCGCGCTGGTGCAACCCCAAGTTCCAGGAGCTGATCAGCCGCGCCCGCGAAGTGATCGACAACGACGAGCGTGCAAGGCTCTATAACGAGGCATTGAAAGTGTACGATGACGAACAACCCTGGATCAGCATGGCTCATCCAAAGATGTTCACCGCCATGCGTGACAACGTGGAGGGCTACGTGATCAACCCTCTGACCAACAACAACTTCGCCACCACCAAGGTGAAGTAGAACAACAACGACCGCCGGCCACCCACACGGGGACCGGCGGCTCTGCCGTACCGGGCTGATCGCCCCACGGCCTGATGAGGTAACCCCGACAATGTTGAGTTTTATTGCCCGGCGCCTTGGCCTGCTGATACCGACCTTTTTCGGCATCACCTTGCTGACCTTCGCGCTCATACGCCTGATCCCCGGCGACCCGGTGGAAGTGATGATGGGCGAGCGCAGGGTCGACCCCGAAATGCATGCTCAGGCCATGGAACGCCTGGGCCTGAACAAGCCACTGCCGGTCCAGTACCTGGACTACGTCGGCAAACTTGCCCAGGGTGACCTTGGCGAATCGCTGCGCACCCGCGAAAGCGTGTGGCGCGAGTTCCTCACCCTGTTCCCGGCCACCCTGGAACTGGCCTTCGCCGCCCTGCTGTTCGCCGGCGTCGTCGGCCTGCTGGCCGGTGTAATCGCCGCACTCAAGCGCGGTTCGCTGTTCGACCACGGGGTCATGGGCATATCACTGGCCGGCTACTCGATGCCGATTTTCTGGTGGGGCCTGATCCTGATCATGTTCTTCTCCGTGAGCCTTGGCTGGACCCCGGTATCCGGGCGCATCGACCTGCTCTACGACATCGAGCCGAAAACCGGCTTCATGCTTATCGACACCCTGCTCAGCGATGAAGAAGGTGCGTTCAAGGACGCTGTGATGCACCTGATCCTACCGGCCATCGTGCTCGGCACCATCCCGCTGGCGGTGATCGCCCGCATGACCCGCTCGTCGATGCTCGAAGTACTGCGCGAAGACTACATCCGCACCGCCCGCGCCAAAGGCCTGTCGCCGGCCCGTGTGGTGTTCGTCCACGGCCTGCGCAATGCGCTGATCCCGGTACTGACCGTGTTCGGCCTGCAGGTCGGCACGCTGCTGGCCGGTGCGGTGCTGACCGAAACCATCTTTTCCTGGCCGGGCATCGGCAAATGGCTGATCGAAGCCATCGGTGCCCGTGACTACCCCGTGGTCCAGAACGGCATCCTGTTGATCGCCTGCCTGGTGATTCTGGTCAACTTCGTCGTGGACATCCTCTACGGCCTGGCCAACCCACGCATCCGTCATCAGCGCTGAGGCACTTGCCATGACTAGCCCGATTCCAAAATCCGTGTCGCCGGCCAGCCCGGTGGACCAGAGCCTGCTGTACCCCTCCCCGTACAAAGAATTCTGGCAAGCCTTCGCGCGCAACAAGGGCGCGGTAATGGGCCTGGCCTTCATGTGCCTGGTGGTGTTCTGCGCGCTGTTCGCGCCTTGGGTCGCCCCGCATGACCCGAGCGAGCAGTACCGCGACTTCCTGCTGACCCCGCCGGTGTGGCTGGAAGGCGGCACCTGGCAGTTCATCCTGGGCACCGACGAACTGGGCCGTGATCTGCTTTCGCGGCTGATTCAAGGTGCACGGCTGTCGCTGCTGATCGGCCTGTCGTCAGTGGTGATGTCACTGATCCCGGGCATTCTCCTTGGCCTGCTGGCCGGCTTTTTCCCGCAGTTGCTCGGCCCGTCGATCATGCGCCTGATGGACGTGATGCTGGCGCTGCCGTCGCTGTTGCTGGCCGTGGCCATCGTCGCCATCCTCGGCCCAGGCCTGATCAACACCGTGATCGCCATCGCCGTCGTTTCCCTGCCGTCCTACGTGCGCCTGACCCGCGCCGCGGTGATGGGCGAACTGAACCGCGACTACGTCACCGCTGCCCGCCTGGCCGGCGCCGGCTTGCCCCGACTGATGTTCGTCACCGTGCTGCCCAACTGCATGGCACCGCTGATCGTGCAGGCCACGCTCAGCTTCTCCTCGGCCATCCTTGACGCCGCCGCACTGGGCTTCCTTGGCCTCGGCGTACAGCCGCCAACCCCCGAGTGGGGCACCATGCTGGCTTCGGCCCGGGATTACATCGAGCGCGCCTGGTGGGTAGTGAGCCTGCCTGGCCTGACCATTCTGCTCAGTGTGCTGGCAATCAACCTGATGGGCGACGGCCTGCGCGATGCGCTGGACCCGAAACTCAAGAACGCCGCCTGAGGAGAACGCCATGTCACTGTTGCAGATCAACAACCTGAATGTGCGCTTCGGCGACGCCAACGCGGTACCGGTGGTCGATGGCCTGGACCTGGCGGTGGATGCCGGCGAAATCCTGGCCATCGTCGGCGAGTCCGGCTCGGGCAAGTCGGTCACCATGATGGCCCTGATGGGCCTGATCGATGCGCCCGGGCGCATCACCGCCGACGCCCTCACCTTCGACGGCACCGACATGCTCAAGCTCAGCGGCCGTCAGCGGCGCAAGGTGGTGGGCAAGGACATCGCCATGGTCTTCCAGGACCCGATGACCGCGCTCAACCCCAGCTACACCGTGGGCTTCCAGATCGAGGAAGTGCTGCGCCAGCACTTGGGCCTCAAGGGCAAGGCTGCCCGCCAGCGTGCTCTGGAGCTCTTGAAGAAGGTCGAGATTCCGGCCGCCGAAAGCCGCCTGGACGCTTACCCGCACCAGCTGTCAGGCGGCATGAGCCAACGTGTGGCGATCGCCATGGCCATTGCCGGCGAGCCAAAGCTGCTGATCGCCGACGAACCGACCACGGCCCTCGACGTGACGATCCAGGCACAGATCATGGAACTGCTGGTCAACCTGCAGAAGGAGCGCAACATGGCGCTCATCCTGATCACCCACGACCTCGCCGTGGTCGCCGAAACCGCCAGGCGGGTGTGCGTGATGTACGCCGGCCAAGCCGTGGAAGTGGGCCAGGTGCCAGAACTGTTCGATGTGCCCGCCCACCCTTACAGCGAAGCCCTGCTCGCCGCGATCCCCGAGCACAGCATTGGCGCCGAGCGCCTGGCCACACTGCCTGGCATCGTCCCCGGCCGCTACGACCGCCCGGTCGGCTGCCTGCTGTCACCACGCTGCCCCTATGTACAGGACAATTGCCGGCGCCAGCGCCCGCCCCTCGACCCACAGGCCCACAGCCTGGTGCGTTGCTTCTACCCGCTGAACCAGGAGGTGGCGTGATGGCCGTCGTTCTATCTGCCCGGGAGCTGACCCGGCACTACGAAGTCTCCCGCGGGCTGTTCAAGGGCCATGCGCTGGTGCGCGCGCTCAATGGCGTGTCGTTCGAACTGGAGGCCGGCAAGACCCTGGCCGTGGTCGGCGAGTCGGGCTGCGGCAAGTCGACCCTGGCCCGCGCCCTGACCCTGATCGAAGAGCCGTCGTCCGGCTCGCTGCAAATTGCCGGCACCGAGGTGAAGGGCGCCAGCAAGGCAGAGCGCAAACAACTGCGCCGCGATGTGCAGATGGTGTTCCAGAGCCCCTACGCCTCGCTCAACCCACGGCAGAAGATCGGTGACCAACTGGCCGAACCGCTGCTGATCAACACCTCGCTGAGCAAGGCCGAGCGCCGCGACAAAGTGCAGAAGATGATGGAGCAGGTCGGCCTGCGCCCCGAGCACTACCAGCGCTACCCTCACATGTTCTCTGGCGGCCAGCGCCAGCGTATCGCCCTGGCCCGGGCGATGATGCTGCAACCCAAGGTGCTGGTGGCCGACGAACCGACCTCCGCGCTGGACGTGTCGATTCAGGCGCAGGTGCTGAACCTGTTCATGGATCTGCAAAAGGAGTTCAACACTGCCTACGTGTTCATCTCGCACAACCTGGCGGTGGTGCGGCATGTGGCGGATCAGGTACTGGTGATGTACCTGGGGCGGCCGGCGGAGATGGGGCCGAAGGAGGACATCTACAACAAGCCGCTGCATCCCTATACCCAGGCGCTGCTGTCGGCGACACCGGCGATTCATCCAGACCCGTTGAAGCCGAAAATTCGTATCGTCGGGGAGCTGCCCAACCCGCTGAACCCGCCGGATGGGTGTGCCTTCCACAAACGCTGCCCGTATGCGACCGAGCGGTGTGCCAAGGAGGTGCCGGCACTGAGGCAGGTGAGTACGCGGCAGGTTGCCTGCCACTATGCGGAGCAGTTTCTTTAACTGTTAGAAAACTGGGCAGCCCTCAGTGCGAAAAACCGCAGCTTGCTGCGCTGCCCAGCTGAAGTACCAAGGCTTTTTGATTGTGGAGCTGAATCCATTTGTGGACGAGGTTGCCATTGAGGCTGTAGTCCAAGGCGATGTTTGCGATGGAGGCGCCGGGCTCGTCGCACTCTGGGCTTTGAAAGGTTTATTGTAGGTACGGCGCTGAGGCCTGGAAAATGCGCTTGATGGGTCAGAAATGGTGTCCACTTTTAGGTGGACACCATGGCCTTCGCCGGTTCCGTCAGGAAGATGTGTTGGCCGGACGGATACCGGGATTCGACCATCAGGGAAGTGTCAGTTTTTTGTGTACGGGACAAGGCATTTTCAATGCTTTGATACCTGCTTGCTGACTGCAGACGCCGTCAAACCTAATCGGGCAGATGCGTCTACAATACTTCCAGTTTCAACCACTACCGCAAATGCTGCCATGCAAGGCAACATATCAACATGACTTTCGCAAGATAGATTTGATAGTCCATAACTATGATCACTCATATCTACAGGCCCGTAGCGAAAAACACGCCATTGGCACCCCCAAAAAATCTACGATTTATATACCGAAGAAAATGTCACCCATACAGGTGAAGAAGCAAAGCGCCTGACAACACTAGGCTAACACCACCGATCTGGATGACTGACAGCCGCTCGCGAAAAAAGAAGTACCCCAGGATCGCGGCAATACCACCCGACAACGTGCTGATGACGGTGACAACGGACACCGAGCCATTTAGAGCCCCCCAAGAAAACGCAGAAAACCCTCCCAGGTTGAAAAGACTTGCCCCGCACAGTGAGCCATAGGTCTTCAGCATTATTGTCGTATGGTCCCGCAGAAACCTGACGGCTTCATGGATCAAAAAAATGACCCCCACCGCATACCCTAGCGCCAGCATGTTCACCGGTCCCAGCGCCGGCAAGGTGAATTTCCCCTGAATCCAGAAGCTGATGCCGTAAAGCATGGCCGCCAACAAAGCAAACCACACAGACATTACGCTGGTGACCTTACGATCGAAACCACCATTATCGCTGCGGCAGGCCAACAGCACGCCGAAAAAGCAGACAAGGATACCGACCACCTGCCAAGCGGAAAGGGCATCACCACCCAGCCATGCCAACAGCGTTGTAAAAACACCATACGAAGTGACCAGGGGCGCCACGATGGCTGTCTTGCCAATAGCGAAAGCTTTTGAAAGCGCCAGCGCTCCTACTACGGTGCATAGAGAGGCGACAATTCCTAACCCTATCGTGAGCCAGGGCGCAGAAGTAAATTTCTGCCACTGATCGGCTGAAATGGCAATAATGATTGCCATCAAGGAAAGCCCTAGCAACTGACCGAAAAATACCGCCCGTTTTACTCCAACCGCTCTTGCGTTCACGCCGACCAAGAAGTCGGTGCACCCCCAGAACACCGCAGCCAGCAACCCCATGAATACGTCCATAGCAATGGTCCTTAATTATGAATTATTCCTGAACCTCCTCAGACAGTAATCGGGAAAACAGCAGAAATCAAACACCTATTTTGACAAGAATCTACAGACTAACGTATTTCGGCACGTCCACCAGCCTAGCAACATTATTAACGAGTTAGTTAGTACTGTAGAGATAGCGGCAAGTGCCAAGAGAATACTGTAGGAACTTTCAGACAACACTCCACTTGCACTTACTACACTAAATATTACTAATTCAACGAGACCTTTGGTGTTCATCAGAACACCAAATTGGATTTATTGATCTCAAGCCGGCATCCGGGCCCTGCCTTGCACACGCCTTTTGTAGCGAAGAGTTGTAGCAAAAGGGCCGCAAAGCGGCCCCTAAAATCTCAATGCATAAAGAACCAGATCAGAATAATCACCGGAATCGGCACCCCAATCATCCAAAGCAGTATCGAGCGCATGGCCTTTCTCCTTGATCGATGGTGACAAGAAAGGTGCAGCCGCCATGCCAGTTGTATCAAAAAACTACATTCATAAGAATCAAAGGCTTACCCTCCAAGCCGCCTGAGCAAACCGTGCAATATGCAGGATCCACGCCCTTGCACCTGGGTGTTCTGCAATGCACTATCCACCCATGATCGCCACCACCCTCCCCGACGGCCCCGAGCAAACCCCGCTTACCGCCGAAATCGTGCTGCGCTACCACCTCTGCTGGAAGCACCGCGACCTCGACGGTGTCATGGCGCTCTACCACCCCGATATCCAGTACCACGACTTCTTCCAGAACCGCGTGCTTGGCCACCAGGAACTGCGCGACTACGTACGCGCTTGCCTGCCCCATGAAGCTGGCGAGGACATCGTCCACAGCGACCGCATCCGCGTCGATGGCTGCACCGCATTCATTCAGTATCAGGTCACGGTCCAGGGCGGCGACGGCCTGGTGGCGTTCCAGTCCAGCGAGGCGATCACCGTCAGGGACGGGCTGATCTGGCGGGTCAACGAATACGCCACGCTGGTCCGCCGGAACGGCACAGGCCACGCCAACAGCGGTCCGCGCCCCGCCACCAGCCGCCTGGGCCTGTCGCCTCGGCAGTTGTCGACCATGGCCCAGGACCTGGAGCATTACTTCCAGCGTCAACGCCCCTACCTCGACCCGGAACTGGACCTGCAGCAAGTAGCGGAAGCCAGCGGCTACAGCCGCAACCAGATTTCCTACCTGCTCAACCAGGTGCTGGGGCAAAGCTTCTACCGCTACGTCAACCAGGCACGCCTGCAGCACCTGATGGCCAGCCTCGGCGACGACAGCGTCGAGGCGACGATCGACGAGCTGGCCTTCAGTGCCGGCTTCAACTCGCTGTCGGCGTTCTACAAGTGCTTCCGTGAGCACACCGGGCTCACGCCCAAGGCCTACCTGAAGCAAATTTCCCTGCGTGCACGCACGTAAGACAGCCGCCCACTGACACCACTAGCATCGCCCACAGACCTTGACGGATGTGGAGCCGAACCCGATGCAACCCCTGCGCACGCTCAGCCTGTGGATGGACCAGCTCGACGAGCCGCTGTGTGCGCGCCCGGCACTGCGCAATGACCTCGACGTTGACGTGTGCATCATCGGTGCCGGCTATACCGGCCTTTGGACCGCGTACTACCTCAAGCGCCAGGCCCCCCAGCTGAACATTGCGGTGATCGAAGCCCAAATCGCCGGCTTCGGCGCCTCCGGCCGTAATGGGGGCTGGCTGATGGGCAACCTGCTCGGCGAAGACCGCCTGCTCGGCACCCTCTCGCCGCAACAGCGCCGCGCCAGCATCGACCTGCTGCACGGCATCCCGGATGAAGTGCATCGCGTGCTGCAAAGCGAAGGCATCGACTGCGACTACCGCAAAGGCGGCGTCCTTTATTGCGCGGCGCGCTACCCGGAGCAGGAACGCAGCCTGCGCGCCTACCTCGACGACTTGTATCGCCAAGGCATGACCGAGGACGACTACCGCTGGCTGAGCCCCGAGCAGTTGGGGAGCCAGCTGCGGGTCAGCAATGCGTTTGGAGCCATTTACAGCCCGCACACGGCGACCATCCAGCCAGCCAAGCTGGTGCGCGGCCTTGCCCGGGCAGTGGAGGCGCTGGGCGTATCGATCTACGAAAACACCCCGGCCATCGACTGGCAGCCGAGCGAGGTGCGTACCCCGCTGGCACAGATTCGCTGCCAGTGGATAGTGCCTGCCGTGGAGGGTTACGCCGCCAGCCTGCCGCCACTGGGCAAACACCAATTGCCAGTACAGAGCCTGCTGGTGGCCACCGAGCCGCTGCCAGAGGCCACCTGGGAGCAAATTGGCCTGAGCAAGGGCCAAGCCTTCAGTGAAAGCAGCCGCCAGGTCACCTACGGCCAGCGCACCGCCGACAACCGCCTGGTCTTCGGTGCTCGCGGTGGCTACCGCTTCGGTGGGCGTCTGCGCGAGAACTTCAACCTCGACGAACACGAAGTCGAACTGCGCCGCTACCTGTTCGGCGAACTGTTCCCGCAGCTCAAACAGGTACGCATCACTCATACCTGGGGCGGCAACCTCGGCATGGCGCGACGCTTCCGCCCACACATGCTTTGCGACCGCCAGCGCGGCATCGCCCTTGCCGGCGGCTACGGCGGCGAAGGCGTCGGGGCTACCAACCTGGGTGGGCGCACCCTGGCGGCGCTGATCCTCAACCAGCGCAACGAACTGACGGCGCAACCCTGGGTGCTCGACAACCGCCCGCTATCGAGCCTGGCCAGCTGGCCTCCCGAGCCATGCCGCTGGCTGGGCTACAACGCGATCATTCAGAGCTTCGTCCATGAGGACCGGACCCTCGCCAACCCCGCCAGTGCGCCGTGGAGGCGGCGCCTGGCCATCTCGGTTGCGGACTTCATGGAAGGCTTCATGCACTGACTTCCCTTTTCACTCGTACAGGATCCACCGGTCATGAGCATCACCCAGTTCAAGAACACCGAATTTGCCGTGCTCGACAGCTCCAACCCGGTCGCGGTACCGCTCGGCGAACCCGTGGCAGTCACGTCAGTCACCTGCGTGGAGCGCAGCGATGGCGTTGAAACCGGCATCTGGGAATGCACGCCAGGGCGCTGGCGGCGGCAGATCGTGCAACAGGAGTTCTGCCATTTCATCAAGGGCCGCTGCACGTTCACCCCCGACGGTGGCGAGCCCCTGGTCATAGAAGCCGGAGACGCATTGATGCTACCGGCCAACAGCACCGGCACCTGGGACATCCAGGAGACCGTGCGCAAAACCTACGTGCTTATTTTCTGATCCGCTGATCGCCTGCCTTCGATAACAACAGACAAAGCAAGGTAAACCCGACATGCGCACCTTCCTCCTCGCCCCCCTGATGCTGGCCGCCAGCGTGGCCAGCGCCGCTGAAACGGTGAAGATCTACAACTGGTCCAGCTACGTGGCCCCCGATACGTTGAAGAACTTCCAGCAAGCCAGCGGCATCGTGCCGACCTATGACGTGTACGACAGCAATGAAACCCTCGATGGCAAGTTGATGACCGGCAATTCCGGCTACGACGTGGTGTTCCCCTCCAACCATTTCATGGCCCGGCAGATCCAGGGCAAGGCCTTGAAGCGCCTGGACAAATCCCAGCTGCCTAACTGGCACAACCTCAACCCGGTGCTGCTCAAGGCGCTGGAGGTGAACGACCCGGGCAACCAGTACGGCTTCCCGTACCTGTGGGGCAGTACCGGTATTGGCTACAACATCGACAAGGTCAAGGCGGTGCTCGGCGACAACGCGCCCGTGGACTCCTGGGACCTGATCTTCAAGCCCGAGTACATGAGCAAGCTGAAAAGCTGTGGCGTCGCGGTGCTGGACAATGGCCCCGAACTGCTGCCGATCGCCCTGCACTACCTGGGCTTGCCCCATCACAGCCAAGACCCAAAGGACTACGAGAAGGCCAAGGACCTGCTGATGAAAGTGCGGCCTTACATCAGCTATTTCCACTCGTCCAAGTACACGGGCGACCTGGCCAACGGCGATATCTGCGTGGTAGTGGGGTTCTCAGGGGACGTGCTGCAGGCGAAGAACCGCGCCGATGAGGCGAACAATGGCGTGAAGGTGGGCTATTCGATACCCAAGGAGGGCGCGCCGATGTGGTTCGACATGGTCGCAATGCCCGTCGATGCGCCGGATGAAAAGGCCGGATATGCCTACATGAACTACCTGCTGCAGCCGGAGGTGATGGCCAACATCAGCAACCACGTCCAGTACGCCAACGGCAACCTCAAGGCTGACGGGCTGGTGGACCCGGCGATGAAGGGTAATACGATGATTTACCCGAGCGACGAGGTGATGGGCAAGCTGTATGCGCTGGAGGCGATGCCGGCGAAGATCGACCGTATTCGTACGCGAATCTGGACCAGTATCAAAGCCGGAAATTGAAATGGGGCCGCCTAGCGGCCCTTCGCGGGCACGCCCGCTCCCACAGGTATCACATGACCTCCAGGTCTGGTGATTCCCTGTGGGAGCGGGCGTGCCCGCGAAGGGCTGCAAAGCAGCCCCGATTTCAGGCCTTAATGGTGCTCGCGGGTAGCGCGGAACTTGATGTCCGGCCAGCGCTCTTCCATCAGCGCCAGGTTGACCCGGGTCGGCGCCAGGTAGGTCAGGTGACCGCCGCCGTCGATGGCCAGGTTTTCCATGGCCTTGGTCTGGAATTCCTCGAGCTTCTTCTTGTCATCGCAGCTGATCCAGCGCGCCGACCAGACGGTGATAGGCTCGTAGGCGCACTCCACCTTGTACTCTTCCTTCAGGCGGCTGGCGACCACGTCGAACTGCAGCACACCGACCGCACCCAATATGATGTCGTTGCTGCGCTCAGGGAAGAACACCTGAGTAGCACCTTCTTCGGCCAGCTGCTGCAGGCCTTGACGCAGTTGCTTGGATTTCAGCGGGTCTTTCAGGCGGACGCGGCGGAACAGCTCCGGCGCGAAGTGCGGAATACCGGTGAAGCCCAGCGCCTCGCCTTCGGTGAAGGTGTCGCCGATCTGGATGGTGCCGTGGTTGTGCAGGCCGATGATGTCACCGGCAAAGGCTTCTTCCAGCTGCTCACGCTCGGAGGAGAAGAACGTCAGCGCATCGCCGATACGCAGGTCTTTGTTCAAGCGCACGTGGCGCATTTTCATGCCCTTCTCGTACTTGCCCGAGCAGATGCGCATGAAGGCGATACGGTCGCGGTGTTTCGGGTCCATGTTCGCCTGGATCTTGAACACGAAGCCGGTGAACTTCTCTTCCACAGGCTCCACGGTGCGCTCGTGGGCCACACGGCCAAGCGGACGCGGCGCCCAGTCGACCACGGCGTCGAGCACGTGGTCGACACCGAAGTTGCCCAGCGCAGTACCGAAGAACACCGGGGTCAGCTGACCGTTGATGAACTCTTCCTGGTTGAACTCGTGGCAAGCGCCCTGCACCAGCTCCAGTTGCTCGACGAACGAATCGTACTGGTCGCCCAGGTGCGCGCGGGCTTCGTCCGAGTCCAGCTTCTGGATGATCTTGGCTTCGGTGCGCTCGTGGCCATGGCCCGGGGTGTACACCACGATGTAGTCACCGGTGAGGTGGTACACGCCTTTGAAGTCGCGGTAGCAACCGATCGGCCAGGTGATTGGCGCGGCCTTGATCTTCAAAACGGCTTCGATCTCGTCGAGCAGTTCGATCGGGTCGCGGATGTCTCGGTCGAGTTTGTTGATGAAGCTGACGATGGGCGTGTCGCGCAGGCGGCACACGTCCATCAGGGCGATGGTACGCGGCTCTACACCTTTACCGCCGTCGAGCACCATCAGCGCCGAGTCCACCGCGGTCAGGGTGCGGTAGGTGTCTTCCGAGAAGTCTTCGTGGCCGGGGGTGTCGAGCAGGTTGATCATGTGCTCGCGGTACGGGAACTGCATCACCGAGGTGGTGATGGAGATGCCGCGCTGCTTCTCCATTTCCATCCAGTCGGAGGTGGCATGGCGGTCGGACTTGCGCGACTTCACGGTACCGGCGACGGCAATGGCCTTGCCCATCAGCAGCAGCTTCTCGGTGATGGTGGTCTTACCGGCGTCGGGGTGGGAAATGATTGCGAAAGTGCGGCGCTTCGCGACTTCGGCGGCCTGGTTGGTCATGGGAAATCGCCTGACTGGGGGATTTGAAAGGGGCAGTATCATACCTGAAGTTGGGCTTGGACCAAAATCTGCCGAATGAATGGCGCCTGTGCCGGCCTCTTCGCGGGTAAACCCACGCCTACAGGTACGACACAGGGTTCGGATGCGGTGCAGTCACTGTAGGAGCGGGTTTACCCGCGAAGAGGCCGGCACAGACAAAAGAAATCCGACAGGCAATCGATTTATCACGACAAATTCCCAAAGCGCAGTTATTTCAACGCCTGCAGCGCATTAAGTCGCTGTTTTTTCTCGCCAAAAATCCTGCCACCCAGCGATTAACGCTGGCCAAATGCCGCCTCAGATGGGAACCTTTACGCCCACGGAGACGTCCACTCCCCTGCAACCCGCTTCGGTTGGGGACTGGTTTCATCAGCATTTTCGGGCCCGACGGGGTTCGGCTCATGGCCTGATCGCAGCCTTCGGCTTGCATCTCGCTGCTACTCGCGAACACACCACCCGCCGCCAGGATTGGCCGGCTTCCAAGAAGTGTGCTCGCCGACAACACAAGGAGTCCGCCTGTGGCTAAACGCTACGGAAAGGGGCTGTTGGGATGGGCCGCCGTGCTCGTCATCCTGGCCCTGCTGGTCCACTGGATCGGCATCGACACGATCGCGCGTTATCGCGACGATCTTGAGTTCTACCTGCAAGCGCACCTGGTATTGGTGCTGGCTTCGATGGCGGCGGCGCTGGCCGTGGGCATCCCCGCCGGCATTGCGTTAAGTCGACCGCACCGGGTCGACAAAGCCGAGCGTTTCATGCAGTTCTTCAACGTTGGCAACACCATCCCCCCTCTGGCCGTTCTGGCCATCGCCCTGAGTATCCTGGGCATCGGCGCCGGGCCTGCGATCTTCGCACTGTTCCTCGCGTCCCTCCTGCCCATCGTGCGCAACACCTACGAAGGCCTGAAAAACGTCCCCGCCTCGCTCAAGGAAGCCGCTACCGGCATTGGCATGACCCCGCGCCAGCAACTCTGGCAGGTGGAACTGCCCAACGCCGTGCCGATCATCGTCGGCGGCGTACGCGTGGCCCTGGCGCTGAACGTGGGCACCGCACCGCTGGCATTCCTGATCGGCGCCAACAGCCTGGGCAGCCTGATCTTCCCCGGCATCGCCCTGAACAACCAGCCGCAGCTGCTGCTGGGTGCCGCCTGCACCGCGCTGCTGGCACTGGTGCTGGACGCGGCGGTGAGTTTCTCCAGCAGGCGCTGGCTGGAACGTGGCCTGGCCCAATAAGGATAGGAAACGTATGAAGAAGAGAATCGCCTTGCTGCTGGGCGCGGCCCTGCTGTTCGCAGGAGTTGCCCAGGCAGCGGAAAAACCCCTGGTGCGCATCGGCGCGCGGGTGTTCACCGAACAAACCGTGCTCGCCGAAATCACCGCGCAGTACCTGCGCGCGAACGGCTTTGACGTACGCGTCACCACCGGCCTTGGCAGCAGCATCGCTCGCCAGGCCCAGGAAACCGGCCAGCTCGACCTGATGTGGGAATACACCGGGGTGTCGCTGGTGTCCTACAACCACATCGATGAGCGTATGCCCAGCGCCGAGGCCACCTACGCCAAGGTCAAGGAGCTGGATGCCAAAAAAGACCTGATCTGGCTGACCCCGTCGAAATTCAGCAACACCTATGCCCTCGGCTTGCCGAAGCAGGTCGCCGAGGCCTACCCGCAGATCAACTCGATCAGCGACCTCAACCAGGTGCTGCGCGACGAGCGCAAGCGTAACCACCTGGTGGCTCTGGACACCGAGTTCGCCAACCGCCCCGACGGCCTGGTCGGGCTCAAGGAAATGTACGACCTGCAGGTCGGCCGCGCCAACATCCGCCAGATGGACGCGGGCCTGGTCTACACGGCCATGCACAACAACCAGGTGTTCGCAGGCCTGGTCTACACCACCGACGGTCGCCTGAGCGCGTTCAACCTCAAGCTGCTCGAAGACGACAAGCACTACTTCCCCGACTACACCGCCGCCCCGGTGGTGCGCAAGGCCGTGCTCGACGCCAACCCGCAACTGGTCGCCCTGCTCAAGCCACTGGCCGAGCAGCTCGATGACGAGACCATGCGCCAGCTCAATGCCAAGGTTGACGTAGACCACCAGAACCCGACCGCTGTGGCCGCCGCATTCCTGCGAGAGCATCCCCTCAAGGAGGTACAGCCATGAGCCTGCTCGACACGTTCGCCCACCTCGACTGGGCCCAGGTGCTGCAACTGACCTGGCAGCACATCATGCTGGTCGGTATCGCCGTCGGCCTGGCGATCCTCGTTGGCGTGCCGCTGGGCATCCTGATGACCCGCTTCCCGGCGGTGGCCGGCCCGCTGCAGGCCAGCGCCACAGTGCTGCTGACCATCCCTTCGATTGCGTTGTTCGGCCTGCTGCTGCCGTTCTACTCCAAGTTCGGCCAGGGGCTGGGCCCCTTGCCGGCGATCACTGCCGTGTTTCTTTATTCGCTGCTGCCAATCATGCGCAACACCTACCTGGCCCTGACCAATGTCGAGCCCGGTATCCGTGAAGCCGCGCGTGGCATCGGCATGACCTTCGGCCAGCGCCTGCGCATGGTCGAGCTGCCCATCGCCGTACCGGTGATCCTCGCCGGCGTGCGCACCGCCGTGGTAATGAACATCGGCGTCATGACCATTGCCGCCACCATCGGCGCCGGCGGCCTCGGCGTGCTGATCCTGACTTCCATCAGCCGCAGCGACATGTCGATGCTGCTGGTCGGCGCCGTACTGGTCAGCCTGCTGGCGATCATCGCCGACCTGCTGCTGCAAACCCTGCAACGTGCCCTGACTCCAGAAGGACTGCGCTCATGATCGAACTGAAGAACCTCAGCAAAACCTTCAACGTCAACGGCAAGGACGTCAAAGCCGTCGACTCGGTTAGCCTCACCGTCAATGAAGGGGAAATCTGCGTGTTCCTCGGCCCGTCGGGCTGCGGCAAGAGCACCACGCTGAAAATGATCAACCGCCTGATCACGCCCACCTCGGGCCAGGTGTTCATCAATGGCGAAGACACCACCGGGCTGGACGAAGTTACCCTGCGCCGGCACATCGGCTATGTGATTCAGCAGATTGGTCTGTTCCCCAACATGACCATCGAGGAGAACATTACCGTGGTCCCGCGCCTGCTTGGCTGGGACAAGCAGAAATGCCACGAGCGGGCTCGCGAGCTGATGCACATGATCAAGCTCGAACCCAAGCAGTACCTGCAACGCTACCCGCGCGAGCTGTCTGGCGGCCAGCAACAGCGTATCGGCGTGATTCGCGCCCTGGCAGCAGATGCACCCGTGCTGTTGATGGACGAGCCATTTGGCGCGGTCGACCCGATCAACCGCGAGATGATCCAGAACGAATTCTTCGAAATGCAGCGGGCGCTGAACAAGACGGTAATCATGGTCAGCCACGACATCGACGAAGCGATCAAACTGGGCGACAAGATTGCCATTTTCCGTGCCGGCAAGCTGTTGCAGCTGGATCACCCGGATACCCTGTTGGCGCACCCGGCGGATGATTTCGTCAGCAACTTTGTGGGCCAGGACAGCACCCTCAAACGCCTGTTGCTGGTGCGTGCCGAGGATGCAGCGGACAACGCGCCGTCGGTGAGCCCGGAAACACCGGTGGGCGACGCGCTGGAGCTGCTCGATGAGCACGACCGCCGCTACGTGGTGGTGACCGATGCGCAGAACAAGGCGCTGGGCTATGTGCGCCGGCGCGACATGCACCGCCAGCAAGGGACGTGTGGCGATTTCCTGCGGCCGTTCAATGCCACCGCGTCGCACGATGAGCATTTGCGCATCCTGTTGTCGCGCATGTACGAGTTCAACCGCGCGTGGTTGCCAGTGTTGGATGCCGAGCAGGTGTTCTTGGGCGAGGTGACGCAGGAGTCGATTGCCGCGTACCTGAGCTCGGGGAGATCGCGGGGGGCGAAGAGCAGTATCGTTTCGCCGGCCGAGGCGGTGGTTTCGTAATCGTCGGGGCCGCTTTGCGCCCCTTCGCGGGTAAACCCGCTCCTACAAGAGCGAGCGAAGGGCCGCAAAGCGGCCCCGACAATCTCGGATCAAAACCCAACACTGGCCTGCACGTAGAAGGTCCGCGGCTCACCCACGTAAAGGCCGGCATTGTTGTCACTGGAGCGGGTGAAGTACTGCTTGTCGAACAGGTTCTTCACCCCCGCCGCCAGCTTCAGGTTGGACATGTCCGGCCCGAACTCATAACCGCCACGGGCATGCCAGGTCACGTAGCCTGGAATATCGCCATACTGCCCGTCAGCACTCGGCTCGGTGATGTAGTCGCCATTGAAACTGCCATCGGCATTGATCCCGGTTCCCGGCGCACGCTGCTTCGATTGGGCATAGGCGTCCAGGTTCCAGGTCCAGCGGTTAACTGCGTAACGCACCCCGGCAGTGGCCACCTGGCGTGAATAGAACGGCAGGTCTCGGCCCTTGAACCCTGGGATATCCCCTTCATAGGTCGCGCGGGTATAGGTGTAGCCACCGCTCACCGACAGCCCGTCCAGGCGCGGGTCCAGCCCGGCCAGGTCATAACGCACCGAAGCCTCGATGCCCTGGTGCTTGGTCGCACCGAGGTTGGTCCAGCCCACGTCGTTGCTGATGTACTGCAGCTCATCATCGAAGTCGATGTAGAACGCCGTCAGCTCACCGGCAAAGCCGCCATTGTCATAACGGGTACCGATTTCGTAGGTCTTGGCTTTTTCCGGCTCCAGGCCATTGGCCGTACTGTTGCCAGAACCGCCCTGGCCCAGCTGGAAGTACTGCAGGCTACCGAACGACGTCTCGTAGTTGGCGAACACCTTCCAGGCATCGGAAACGTGGTACATCACGCTCAGTGCCGGCAAAGGCTCGTTGCTGGTGATGCTGCGCTTCTTCTCGGCTACCGGGCGGTTGTTGGCGTCCAGCACCGGGCGGTCGCGCCAGTCGGTATTGATGTGCTCGAAGCGCACGCCAGGGGTGATGGTCCAGTTGCCCACGTCGATCTTGTCGTCGATGTAGTAGGCGCTGGCCTCGGTGCCGCCACTGCGGTCCTGGAACACGTGGCCGTCGGAAGTCGGGGTCACCGTCGGCACGTTGTCGATCAGCGCCAGGCGAGTCGATTGTTCGCGCATCGCTTCCTTCAGGTAACGGTAACCGACACTGACTTCCTGGGTGGTTGGGCCGGCAAAGAAGATGCGCGACACACGGGGTTCGATGGCAAAGGTGTGGTAGTTGCGCGGGTACGACGACAACGTCTTCATGTCCCGCGAGGCGATGGTGCTGCCGCGGAAGCTGTCGGTGTAGTAGGTCAGCACTTCGAACTGGGTGGCATCGTCGAGCTGTCGCTGCCATTTGAACGACACATCCTTGCGCCGGCCCGCGAAGTAGTCGTAATCGCGCAGCGACTGGTACGGGTTGCTGTCGTATTGGGCCTGGGTCAGGCCACCCGGCATGTCGGCACGGCCATCGTAATAATGGAAGTTCAGCCAGAACTCATCGACATCGGTTGGCGCCCAATGCGTCTTGAGGATTACGTCGTCGATGTCGTTGCCGTTGTTGCTTTCACGGTAACCGTTGCCATTCACCCCGGTGTACAGCAGCGCCACGCCCATGCCATTGTCGGCCGTGCCACCGACGAAGGCTGACTCGGTGTGTTTCCAGCCCCCGTGCTGGGAGGTCTCCAGGGTGGTGGACAGCTCTGCCGAGGCCTTTTCCGGAATCGCCCGGGTTACAAAGTTGATCACGCCGCCCACGTTCTGCGGGCCATAGCGCACCGAGCCGGCACCGCGCACGACGTCGATGCTGTCGAGGTTGCCAGAAGAAATCGGTGCCATCGACAGCTGCGGCTGGCCATACGGCGCGAAGGCGGCCGGGATGCCATCGATCAGTACCGTGGAGCGTGGTGACAGGCGCGAAGTAAGGCCGCGCACGCCCACGTTCAGCGACAGGTCGCTGCCACCGGTCCCGTTGGAGTCCTGCACTTGCACGCCGGGGATGCCGCGCAGCACGTCGCGCACGTTCATTGCGCCCTTCTCCACCATTGCCTCGCGGCGTACCACGGTGCGTGCCCCAGGGTGGTTCTGTACCACGCTCTGCTGGGCATCACCCAGCCAGTCACCGACCACCTTGATGTCGGTGGGTGCCAGCTCCAGGCTGCCGCTGCCCAGGTCAAGGGTAGTCGGCAGAGGCTTCACCACAACGGTGTCCCCGGACATCTCGTAGGTGAGCCCGCTGCCTTGCAACAGCTGTTGCAGCGCCTGCACCGGCGCCAGGTTGCCCGATACCGCCGGGGCCTGTTTGCCGGCGACCAGCTCGGGGCTGAAAAACAGCTGCAGGCTGGTTTGCTGGCCGAGCTGGTTCAGCGCCGAACCCAACGGCTGGGCCTGGATGTGGAGGGCATTAGCGGCCTCTGCGGCCTGGCTGCCAAGGGCCACAGTACTGACCGCCAGGGCCAGCGCCAGGGCGCGAAAGCGTGGGAGAGGTTTGTTGTTGTTCACGTCGTCGAAACATCCTGGAATGCGGAATAAACGCCAACCGCGTGCAAATGGAAATGCTTGGCAGTTGCAGCTGGCGAGGAAGACGAACGAGTAAAAAAAAACCTGAATCTATTTGGCGATTATTTCGCTGGAGCCGTCTTCATAGGCTTGGATGGCCACCGGGAGGATGCTCGGCAAGGCCCGCAGCAGAGCGTCTGTATCGTTGGTACTGAAGGTACCGGACAGGCGCAGCCGGGCGACTTTCCCAGGGGCGACCCGCAATGGCTGGCGACGGTAGCGCGAGGTTTCGGCCACTACTTCGGCGAGGGTTGCGTTGTCGAACACCAGCTTGCCCTGTCGCCATGCGGTCATGGCGCCGGTGTTGACCGCATAGGGTGCGGCGACCAGGCCCTGTGCATCTATATGCGACCCCTGCCCGGCCGTCAGTTGCGCCGGCGAGTCGCCCTTGCCCTGCACCCGCACCGACCCCTGCTCCACCGCCACACGGGTGCTGGCTGGGTCCAGGCGGACGTCAAAGCGGGTACCTGTGACGATCACACTGCCCTGGGCAGTGTCGACCACAAATGGCCGGTTACTGTCATGGGCGACGCTGAACATCACTTCACCGGCGTTCAGGCGCACGTGCCGCCGGCCGGCGCTGAACTCGACCTGCAACTGCGTGTTGCCATTGAGCTCCAGATGCGAGCCATCCGGCAGTTCGACCTGACGGCGCTCATTGAAGGCCGTCTGCAGGCTGCCTTGATGGTTCAGTTGCAGGTGGTGCCAGCCGCCCCAGCCCAGGCCAAGCGCCACTACCGCGACACTGGCGGCCAACGCCTGGCGCATGAAACGCCGTCGTGGCAGCTGCTGTACCGGGTCTGGCTGGCACAGCGCCTCCAGGTGCTGACGTGGAATGAAGTCGGCGGCCTGCCACACGCGGCAGAGATGCTCATATTCTTCCCGGTGGTGCTCGTCGCTCGCCAACCAGGCATGCAACTGCTTGTGCAGCCCGGCATCCCGAGGCGCATCCTGCACGCGGGCGAACCATGCGGCCGCCTGCTCGCGGACGGCATCGGTACCGTGCTGTTTCATCGAAAAGGCCTCCTGACTCTTCATGCCGACACATCCAGGTGCTCACGCAGGTGCCGAAGCGTGCGGATCATATACTTTTCGACCATGTTCTTGCTCAACCCCATACGCTCGGCAATCTCGGCCTGGGTCAGGCCTTCGAGCTTCTGCCAGATGAACACCTGCCGGCAGTTGAGTGGCAGCTCGGCCAGGGCCCGCTCGACGCTGTCGGCCAGCTCCAGGGCATGCACGTAGGCTTCCGGGTCGCCACTGCCGGTTGCGCCTTCTTCGAAGGCTTCCCGCTCCAGGGCCTGGCGGCGGTCTTCGCGACGGAAGCCATCCACAGCGATGTTGCGCGCAGCCTGATGCAGGTAGGCGCGTGGCTGCTCAACCTGCTCGCGCGGGGTTTCCAGTACCCGGACAAAGGCATCGTGGGTGAGGTCCTCGGCCTGCTGACGACTGCGCAGCTTGCGCGTCCAGGTGCCGATCAGCTCATGGTAATGGTCGAGGAAGCCTTTGTGTCCGGACACGGTCGGGGTCATCAGGGAGGCAGATAAGGGTGCGAATAGTAATGTTTCGCATCAAAAGCAGCAAATCCGCCAGTCGGTAACAAAAAATTTATGGGCGATTTCCTGTACGGGGGTACCAGGAAAATGTGGCCATAAATATGAACACCTCCGCCCTTTTCGCGGGCAAGCCCGCCCCCACATGGAACGCGTATCCCCTGTAGGAGCGGGCTTGCCCGCGAAGGGCCCAACACGCTCCATTCCACAATTTTTTACGCTTGAAAGATCGCAGGGAACATCAGCCGGTTACACGAGTCGGTTATTCAAATGGCTGGTCGTCGATCCACGTCGATCACGCCCGGATTGCCTGTTGATTCTGCATTCTTCACGCCCTAAAGTGCGCGCCGAACGTCCATGCTGGAAACGATCCATCCGGCTCAAGTACTGAGTAGGCGAACCAAAGTGGGGATACGGAGGACGTTCAGTTTGCAGCCACTTAATCTTTCAGTTTGCCCATGGAGTCCCTGAGCATGTCGATCCAGGTCGAAGACTATTTCGCGCGTGAAACCTTCCAGAAAATGAAGGCGTTCGCTGACAAGCAGGAAACCCCGTTCGTACTCATCGACACCCAGATGATCAGCCAGGCGTACGACGACCTGCGCGCCGGTTTCGAATTTGCCAAGGTCTACTACGCGGTCAAGGCCAACCCGGCCGTGGAAATCATCGACCTGCTCAAAGAGAAAGGTTCGAGCTTCGACATCGCCTCGATCTACGAGCTGGACAAAGTGATGGGCCGCGGTGTCAGCGCCGACCGTATCAGCTACGGCAACACCATCAAGAAGTCCAAGGACATCCGCTACTTCTACGAGAAGGGCGTGCGCCTGTACGCCACCGACTCGGAAGCCGACCTGCGCAACATCGCCAAGGCCGCACCGGGCTCGAAAGTGTATGTGCGTATTCTGACTGAAGGCTCCACCACTGCCGACTGGCCGCTGTCCCGCAAGTTCGGCTGCCAGACCGACATGGCCATGGACCTGCTGATCCTCGCCCGCGACCTGGGTCTGGTGCCTTATGGCATCTCCTTCCACGTGGGCTCGCAGCAACGCGACATCAGCGTGTGGGACGCCGCCATCGCCAAGGTCAAGGTAATCTTCGAACGCCTGAAAGAAGAAGACGGCATCGAACTGAAGCTGATCAACATGGGTGGTGGCTTCCCGGCCAACTACATCACCCGTACCAACAGCCTGGAAACCTACGCCGAAGAAATCATCCGCTTCCTCAAGGAAGACTTCGGTGACGAACTGCCGGAAATCATCCTCGAGCCCGGCCGTTCGCTGATCGCCAACGCCGGTATCCTGGTCAGCGAAGTGGTGCTGGTCGCACGCAAGTCGCGTACCGCCGTCGAGCGCTGGATCTACACCGACGTGGGCAAGTTCTCCGGCCTGATCGAAACGATGGACGAAGCCATCAAGTTCCCGATCTGGACCGAGAAGAAAGGCGAAGCCGAGGAAGTGGTCATCGCCGGCCCGACCTGCGACAGCGCCGACATCATGTACGAGAACTACAAGTACGGGCTGCCGCTGAACCTGGCCATCGGTGACCGCCTGTACTGGCTGTCGACCGGCGCCTACACCACCAGCTACAGCGCAGTGGAATTCAACGGCTTCCCGCCGCTGAAGGCTTACTACCTGTAATGCACAACGGGGCCGAAAGGCCCCGTTTTCATGTGCGTGCTGTCGATGCTGGCCTCTTTGTGGATAAGCCGTACAACGGCCTGCGCCCAACCACCGATGCGTGTGTAGGCGCGGGTTTACCCGCGAATACGGTGGCGGCGGCAACGGTGAACGGCCAGTGGAAATTGGCCAGCACAGTCAACCACCACGCCGTTCGATCTCCTCGGCATAGCGCCCGGCAAAGGCCATGAGCACCGGCCCCGCCTCCTGCAAGGTCACCAGCGCCGCACGCAGGAAGTTCATGTTGCCCTCGATCCGCGCCCGCTCCAGCCAAGGCGCGGCCTCCGCCACCTGGCCACGTTCGACCAGCACCAGCGCCAGGCTGAACATCCCACGAAAATCCCCCGCCTCGGCCGAACGCCGATACCAGCGCACCGCCCGCGCCGGGCTGGGCGCCGTGGCAATGCCCTGCTCCAGGTAACGCCCATACAGGTTCATCGATTTGGCATGCCCCAGCTGCGCAGCCTTCTCGTAGCACATCAGTGCCTGCGCCTGATTGGCCGGCACCCCACGCCCGGTCGCCAGAAGGTTGCCCAGGTTATACAGGCCCCAGTCCAAACCCGAATCGGCCGCACGGGCGTAGTGAACGGCCGCCTGCACCAAACTCACCTCGCCGCCCCAGCCATGCTCCAGGCAACGCCCGAGCATGTTGTGCGCCATGGCACTGCCACCCTGTGCAGCGATACCGAACCAACGCCGGGCAACCGTGGCATCCTGCTGGATGCCACGCCCATCCAGCAGGATCTGCCCCAGCAGCAACTGCGCCTCGACCGCGCCCTGCCCCGCTGCCGCCAGAATCGCCTGGGCGGCCTTGCCAGGGGTTTCCTCGAGCATGGCCTGCAAGCCGGCCACATCCACTACTTCCTCACGTCGCAGCAGGTAGGACACGGCTCAGACCTCAGCCCAGCGGCGCAGCAAGTTATGGTAGGTGCCCGTCAGCTGCAACAGCGAAGGATGGTCCGGCACATCGGCGGTCAGTTGCTGGATGGCGTTGTCCATCTCGAACAACAGCGTCCGCTGGCTGTCATCGCGCACCAGGCTCTGGGTCCAGAAGAATGCGGCATAGCGTTGGCCACGGGTCACTGGGTTGACCTTGTGCAGGCTTGTGCCGGGGTACAGCACCATGTCACCGGCGGCCAGCTTGACCTGCTGCACGCCATAGGTGTCCTGGATCACCAGCTCACCGCCGTCGTAGCTTTCCGGGTCACTGAGGAACAGCGTGGAAGACAGGTCGGTACGCACCCGCTCCGGGCTGCCCTTGGGCTGGCGCAGGGCGTTGTCGATGTGGAAACCGAAGTTGCCGCCTTCGCGGTAGCAGTTGATTAGCGGCGGGAACACCTTGTGCGGCAAGGCTGCCGACATGAAGCGTGGGGTTTTCCACAGGCGGTCGATCAGCGCACTGCCGATTTCCTTGGCCAGCGCATGACCTTCCGGCAACTGCAGGTTGTGCTTGGCCTTGGCCGACTGATAACCCGCCGTAACCTTGCCATCGGCCCAGTCGGCCCGCTCCAGCGCCTCGCAGATACGGGCCAGTTCATCAGCGTCGAACAGGCCTGGGATGTGAAGCAGCATGGCAACGGCACCGTTAGGAAATGTAAAGGCGCAATGATATTGATTCCCTTTTGCGCTACACAAGCCCCATTCGCCACTTAAGACGTTTCAGCGGCATGAAACCGTAAAGACAAATTGTAAAGATTGTAAATTCTTCACGAATGGTAACGAGTCTCAATTGTTAGTCAAAATTGCTTACATTAAGATCCACCGCCTCAATACCTTGGGGAAGGTTCTTTGCAATGCGCCAGTACGTACCATCTGCTGTGAGTTCGCCACGCCTGATCGTGTCTGCCATCGGTGTCGCCCTGAGTGCCTCGTCGGTCTATGCCGCCGATCCGGCCGCCAGCAGCGCCATCACCCTCGATGCCACCAGCGTCAACGGCAAGGCTGAACAAGCCAGCACCGATTACAAGGTGGACAAGGCCGCCTCGCAGAAGTACACCGCGCCGCTGGTAGACACCCCGCGCTCGATAACCGTGATCCCGCAGCAAGTGATCAAGGACACCAACGCCCTGACCCTGCAGGATGCCCTGCGCACCGTACCCGGCATTACCTTCGGTGCCGGCGAAGGTGGCAACCCGCAAGGCGACCGCCCGTTCATTCGTGGCTTCGACGCCCAGGGCGATACCTACCTGGACGGCGTACGTGACACTGGCGCCCAAACCCGCGAAATCTTCGCCATCGAATCTGTTGAAGTGGCCAAGGGGCCGAACTCGGCCATCGGTGGCCGCGGCGCGGCCGGCGGTACCATCAACCTGGTAAGCAAGCGCGCGCATCTGGGCAACTCGCTGGACGGCGCCTGGACCTGGGGCAGCGACCAGACCCAGCGCTACACCTTCGATGGCAACTACCAGTTCAGCGATACCGTTGCCGGTCGCCTGAACCTGATGACCCACGAAAGCAACGTCGCCGGCCGCGACAAGGTCAACTACGACCGCTGGGGTATCGCCCCGTCGCTGGCCTTTGGCCTGGGCACGCCGACCCGCGTCAACCTTGACTACTACCACCTGGAAAGCGACGACCTGCCGGATTCGGGTATCCCTTACACCATCCCGACCAACGGCAGCGCCGGGCGCACCTCGGCACACCCGAGCAAGCCGAATGATGGCGGCGACAGTGACAACTTCTATGGCCTGACCGGCCGCGACTTCCGCAAGACCCGAGTGGATATCGCAACCTTCGCCTTCGAGCACGACCTGACCGACTCGCTGACCATCAAGAACACCCTGCGTCACGGCAACAGCATGCAGGACTACATCCTGACCCAGCCCGACGACAGCAAGGGCAACGTCAACAACGGCAGTGTCTGGCGCCGCGCCAACACCCGTGTCGGCAACACCGCCACTACCACCAACCAGACCGATCTGTTCGGCGAGTTCTACGTTGGCGGCATGAAAAACAGCTTCTCGACCGGTATCGAACTGAGCCGTGAAGAAAGCGAGCGCTCAAGCTACACCGTCGACACCGACACCGTGCCAGGCGGGTCTGCCAACAGCAACTGCACCCCAGGCATGATCGGCGCCACCAGTGGCTATAACTGCACTTCGCTGAGCAACCCGAACCCGGATGACCCGTGGAACGGCGCCATCTCGCGCAACTATGCCGGCACCACCACCAACAGCAAGACCCGTGCAATCTACGTGTTCGACACCCTGGAGCTTACCCCGGAGTGGCTGGTCAACATGGGCCTGCGCTACGACCACTTTGACACCGACTACAAGACCTACAACGCCGCTGGCACCACCACCGCCAAAGGCAAAGATGTCAGCGAGTTCGTCACCGGCCAGCTGGGCCTGGTGTGGAAGCCGGCCGAAAACGGCAGCATCTACGTGTCCTATGCCACCTCCGCCACACCACCTGGCGCCATGCTTGGCGAAGGTACCGAAGGCAACCCGCTGGGCGGCACGCCAGACCGTAACGGCAACCTGCTGGGCAGCGACATGGAGCCGGAAGAAACCACCAACTACGAGATCGGTACCAAGTGGGACCTGCTTGACCAGCGTCTGTCGCTGGCTGCCGCGCTGTTCCGCACCGAGAAGGAAAACGCCCGGGTCCAGGTCAACACCAATACCTACGAGAACATTGGCGAGACCCGGGTTCAAGGTATCGAACTGTCGGCCAGCGGCAAGCTGACCGACAAGTGGCAGGTGTTCGCCGGCTACACCTACATGCAGGCTCGCCAGATCGACGGCGGCCCGGTGGGCAAGGCCAACGACGGCAACCAGCTGCCGAACACGCCAAACAACAGCGCCAGCCTGTGGACCACCTACTCGATCACACCAAAGCTGACCGTTGGCGGTGGTGCGTTCTACGTGGATGACGTGTACGGCAGCGTGGCCAACACCACCATGGTCGACAGCTACGTACGCTACGACGCCATGGCCGCCTACAAGCTGACCAAGAACGTCGACCTGCAACTGAACGTGCAGAACCTGACCAACGAGGTGTACTACGACAAGGCCTTCTCCACCCACTTCGCCAACCAGGCGGCCGGGCGGACGGCACTGCTGACCACCAGCGTCCACTTCTGATGTCGGGATTGGGTTGATCCGCTAGAAGGGCTGCTCCTGTGGCGGCCTCTTCGCGGGCTTGCCCGCTCCCACAAGTCCACCACAACCTCAAACCCTGTGGTGTACCTGTGGGAGCGGGCAAGCCCGCGAAGAGGCCGGTACAAGCTTCCACCAAAAGAAGCCCACCCCCGCCCCGTTCATTGAGCGGGGCTTTTGCGTATCAAGGCATAATGCACGCCGCGCAGTCTGCGGCAGCAACACAAGGTGATCAATGTGGTGAAGAAGACGCTGTTCCAATTGCACTGGTTCTTTGGCATCACCGCTGGCCTGGTGCTGGCCTTGATGGGCATTACCGGGGCGCTGTACTCGTTCCAGGAAGAACTGCTGCGCGCATTCAATGCCGATGTACTCAAGGTAGAAGTACGCGCCGAAGGCGTGCTACCGCCGGCCGAGCTGGTTAAGCGGGTCGAAGCCCAGCAACACGACAAAGTCTCGATGCTGTGGGTCGACGTGCGCGAAGGCAACGCTGCACGGATCTTCTTCATGCCCGCACCGGGCGAACGTCGTGGCGAGCTGCGCTATGCCGACCCGTACACCGGCGAACTCAAGGGTGAAGCGGCCGGGCAAGGCTTCTTCAACCTCATGCTCAAGCTGCACCGTTTCCTCGCCATGGGCGATACTGGCCGGCAAATCACCGGGGCCTGCACCCTGATGCTGGTGTTCTTCTGCCTGTCCGGCCTTTACCTGCGCTGGCCGCGTAAAGCGCTGGACTGGCGCACCTGGCTGACCTTCGACTGGGCCAAGAAAGGCCGCGCCTTCAACTGGGACCTGCACGCCGTTGCCGGCACCTGGTGCCTGCTGTTCTATCTTCTGTTCGCCCTGACCGGGCTGTTCTGGTCCTATGAGTGGTACCGTGAAGGCCTGAACAAGCTGCTGGCCGACGCGCCGGCCGCGGGCCAGCAGCAAAAACGTGGTGAAGGCCGTGGCCGGCACGGGCCGCAAAAAGTCGGCAAGAATGCGCCACCGCTGGTGGTGGACTACGACGCCATCTGGGCCAACCTCCAGGAGGCCGCAGGCCCAGGCCTGTCCACCTACAACCTGCGCCTGCCGCCTGCTGGCGGTCAGCCGGCCAACCTGTTCTACCTGCTCGACAACGCGGCGCACCCACGTGCCTTCAATACCCTGGTCCTTGACCCGGCCACCGGCCAAGTTAAGAAGCACGATCGCTACACCGACAAGTCATTCAAGGCGCAGTTGCTGCAGAGTGTTTACGCCTTGCACGTCGGCGAATACTTCGGCTTGCCCGGGCGCATCATCGTCACCATCGCCAGCCTCACCATGCCGTTGTTCTTCGTCACCGGCTGGCTGCTGTACCTCGACCGCCGCCGCAAGAAACGTCAGGTGCGCGCAGCCCGTGGCAACGTCGCCAACAGCGGCACTGGCGACGGCTGGCTGATCGGCTTCGCCAGCCAGAGTGGCTTTGCCGAACAGTTGGCCTGGCAGAGTGCCGAGCAGCTGCAGGCAGCTGGCCAGCCCGTTCAGGTGCGCGCCCTTGCCGAGCTGGGTGAAAACGACCTGCGCCAGGCCCATCGCGCGCTCTTCGTGGTGAGTACATTCGGCGACGGCGAAGCGCCCGACAGCGCTCGCGCCTTCGAGCGCAAGGTGCTCGGCCAGCCTTGGGCACTGAACAACCTCAACTATGCCCTGCTCGCCCTCGGTGATCGTCAGTACCCGCACTTCTGCGGTTTCGCCCGTCGTCTCCAGGCGTGGCTGGGGGAGCGCGGTGCCAGCAGTGCATTCAGCCCGGTGGAAGTGGACAACGCCGACAAGGCCGCCCTGCAGCAATGGCAGCAGGAACTGGCGCAACTGACGGGCGTCCAGCCGGTGGCCGCCTGGCAGCCGCCAACCTTTGCCAACTGGTCGCTGGTGCGCCGCAAACTGCTCAACCCCGGCAGCCAAGGCCAACCGGTGTACCTGCTTGGCCTGCAGGCTGCAGAACCGGCGAGCTGGGAAGCCGGCGATCTGGTAGAGATACTGCCGCTGAATGGGCAGCCACGGATCGACGCGTTCCTCAAGGGCATGGCACTGGACGCCGGCAGCCAGGTGCAGGTGAATGGCCTGAGTGAAACCCTTGCCCAGGCACTCGCTGGCCGCCAACTGCCGACGCGCCGCGACCACCTGATCGGCTTGCAGCCACAAGCGCTGGTCGATGCACTGGTGCCAATCGGTTGCCGCGAGTACTCCATTGCTTCGATCGCCAGCGATGGTGTGCTGGAGCTGATCGTGCGCCAGGAACGCCACCCCGACGGCAGCCTTGGCTTGGGCTCTGGCTGGCTGACCGAATACCTGCCAATGAATGGCACCCTGAGCCTGCGCCTGCGGCGTAACAGTGGCTTCCATCTGCCTGAGGCCGCTGCGCCGATGATCCTGATCGGCAACGGCACTGGCCTGGCGGGTCTTCGCAGCCTGTTGCGCGCGCGGGTCAATGCCGGTGAGCAGCGCAACTGGCTGTTGTTCGGCGAGCGTAATCGGGCGCATGACTTGCTGTGTGGCGATGAGCTGCACGCTTGGCTGGACAACGGCGACCTGGCACGGCTGGACCTGGCGTTCTCGCGCGATCAGGCCGAGAAGGTGTATGTGCAGGACGTGATGCTGGAACAGGCCGAGGACTTCAAGCGCTGGGTGGCCGACGGGGCTTGCGTGTACGTCTGCGGCAGCCTGCAAGGCATGGCGGCGGGGGTGGATGCGGCGCTCAAAGGCATGCTGGGTGAAGCTGCTGTACAGCAGTTGATCGAGGATGGGCGGTATCGGCGGGATGTGTATTGATCGGTGTGTAGGAGCGGGTTTACCCGCGAATACGGTGGCGGCGGCAACGGTGAACGGCGGATGGAAATTGGTCAGCAGGGCCGGCCCTTTCGCGGGTGAACCCGCTCCTACACAACGGCCTGTGACCAACCACCGATGCGTGTGTAGGCGCGGGTTTACCCGCGAATACGGTGGCGGCGGCAATGGTGAACGACAGGTGGAAATTGGCCAGCAGGCCCGGCCCTTTCGCGGGCAAGCCCGCGAAGAAGCCGGCCCTGCTGTCAGTGCAACTCGAAGGTATCGGCATCCAGGTTGGCCGGGAACTTGGCCCGGTACGCCGCCAGTTCCGCCGCGCTCAGTACTGCAGTGAACACCCCGTCCGCCTCCCCGGCACTGAGCAGGCTCTCACCCTGGAAATCCAGCACCTGGCTGTCACCAGAGTAAGCAAAGCCTTTACCGTCCGTGCCCACCCGGTTCACCGCCGCCACATAGCACAGGTTTTCGATGCCCCGCGCCGGCAGCAGGCGGTTCCAGTGCTGGCGACGCGCGGCCGGCCAGTTGGCGGTGTACAGCAGCAGGTCGGTGTCCTGGGCGTCACGGCTCCACACAGGGAAGCGCAGGTCGTAGCAGATCAGCGGGCGAATCCGCCAGCCCTTGAGCTCGAACTGCACCTGCCGCTCGCCTGGGGTGTAATGTTTGTGCTCACCGGCCATGCGGAACAGGTGGCGCTTGTCGTAGTGCAGAATCTCGCCGTCGGGCCGCGCCCACAACAGGCGGTTGCGGTGGCTGCCATCGGCGGCCTGGATGATCACACTGCCGGTAATCACCGCGTTGTGCTTCTTGGCCTGTGCCTTCAGCCATTTGTAGGTCGGACCGTTCTCCGGCTCGCACAGGCTTTCCGATTGCATCGAAAAACCGGTGGTAAACATTTCCGGCAGGATCACCAGGTCAACCTCGCCCACCTGCTCCAGCAGCACCTCGAAGTGCGCATAGTTGGCCTCGCGGTCGTGCCAGGCCAAGGTGGTTTGCACCAGGGCGACTTTCAGGTTCGGCAGTGTACTCAGATCGCGCATAGTCTTTCCGCTGCCTGACGCAGCGTCTCCTCTCGTTTGGCAAAGCACAGGCGCACCAGGCGTTGCTCGGGGATGGGTTGCTGGTAGAACACCGATACCGGAATGGTTGCCACGCCATGTTCGCGGGTAAGCCACAGCGACATGTCGACATCGTTCAGGTCCGGACGGATTTGCGAATAGTCCACCAACTGGAAATAAGTGCCCGTCGTGCGGGTAAAGTTAAAACGCGAGCCGTCCAGCAAACCGCAAAACAGATCGCGCTTGGCCTGGTAAAAGGCTGGCAACTCATCAATATGCTCGGGGTGCTCGGCCATGAAGTCGGCCAAGGCACACTGCAGCGGCGTCACGCCACAGAAATTGACGTACTGGTGCACTTTGCGCAGCTCGGCGCTCAGGGCAGGCGGCGCGATCACGTAACCGGTCTTCCAGCCGGTAACGTGGTACGTCTTGCCGAAGGAACTGACCACGAAGGCACGCGAGTACAACTGCTCATGGGCCAGCACACTGGCGTGGCGTACACCGTCGTAGACCAGGTGCTCGTACACTTCATCGCTGACCAGGTAGATATCGCGGTCGGCAATAAGTGCGGCCAACTGGTCGAGGTCTTCGCGGGTGATCAACGCGCCGCTGGGGTTGTGTGGCGAGTTGAGGATGACCATGCGCGTGCGCGGGCTCAAAGCATCGCTGAATTTCTGCCAGTCGATACGGAAATCGCCGTCGCTCAACTGCACATGTACACAGCGACCACCGGCCAGCTCCACGGACGGCTCGTAACTGTCGTAGCAGGGGTCGAAGACGATCACTTCGTCACCGGCATGCACCACCGCCTGGATGGCACAGAAAATAGCCTCGGTGGCGCCGGGGGTGACAGTCACTTCCTGATCGGCATCCACCCTGGCCCCATACAGCCGCTCGACCTTGGCCGCTACCTGCTGGCGCAAAGCCGGAAGGCCGGTCATCGGCGAATACTGGTTATGCCCGGCAGCCACGTGCCGGCCCACTGCATCGAGCAGGGCCTGCGGGCCATTGAAGTCAGGAAAGCCCTGGGACAGGTTGAGCGCGCCAGTCTGCACGGCGAGCTGGGACATGGAGGTGAAGATGGTCGTGCCGACATTCGGCAGTTTGCTGCGGATCATGGAGCCCTCTTTCCTGGGGTATATCCGGCACGGGGTGGAGTCCGAGCATAGCGGATCGAGCGGTCAGGAAAAAGGTTGAAACAATAGGGGGATTGCTCTGGATCATAGGGCGTCTGTGGGGGCGGCCTTGCCCGCCCCCACATGGCGCTACTTAGCGTTTGTCGCGACGCTTCTTCTCGGCCTTCTTGTGGTGCGACATCAGGCGGCGTTTCTTGTTGACCTGGCGATCGGTAAGGGTGTTCTTCTTACCCTCGTACGGGTTCTCGCCGCCCTTGTACTCGATACGAATCGGCGTACCGACCAGTTTGAGCACCCGGCGATAGGTGTTTTCCAGATAACGCGAGTACGACTTGGGAATGCTGTCGGTCTGGTTGCCGTGGATCACGATGAGCGGCGGGTTGGCACCGCCGAGGTGGGCATAGCGCAGCTTGATGCGGCGACCATTGACCATCGGCGGCTGGTGCTCGCTCACGGCATCTTCGAGGATCTGCGTCAGGCGGCTGGTCGGCCAGCGGGTGACCGCGGACTGGAACGCAGCCTGCACCGACTTGTACAAGTTGCCCACGCCCGTGCCATGCAGCGCAGAAATGAAGTGGATGTCGGCAAAATCGACGAAGAACAGCCGACGCTCCAGCTCGGTCTTCACGTAGGCGCGCTCACCCGGCTCCATGCCATCCCACTTGTTCAGGGCAATGACGATCGCGCGACCGGCTTCAAGGGCAAAGCCCAGCAGGTTCAGGTCATGGTCGACCACACCTTCGCGGGCATCCATGACAAAGATGACGACGTTGGCGTCCTTGATCGCCTGCAGCGTCTTCACCACCGAGAACTTCTCGACTTCCTCGTGGATCTTGCCACGCTTGCGCACACCGGCGGTGTCGATGAAGGTGTACTTGTCACCATCACGCTCGAACGGGATGTAGATACTGTCACGGGTAGTACCCGGCTCGTCGTAGACCACCACACGCTCTTCGCCGAGCATGCGGTTGACCAGCGTCGACTTGCCAACGTTCGGGCGGCCGATGATGGCGATCTTGATGCCATCCTTCTCGCTTGGGCCAGGAATGCGCACGGCTTCCTCACCTTCAGCAACGTCCTGTTCGAGGGCTTCGTCTTCGGCATCACGCGGCAGGTGACCGAGCACGGCCTCCATCAAGGCGCTGATACCCCGGCCCTGGGAGCCTGCCACCGGAATGGCGTTGCCCATGCCCATTGGCGAGAATTCGGCGCGGGCAACGTCGGGGTCGATGTTGTCGATCTTGTTGGCAACCAGGATCGCGGCCTTGTTCCGCTTGCGCAGGTGCTCGGCGATCATCTGATCTGCTGCGGTCATGCCCGCTCGGGCATCAACCAGGAACAGCACGTAGTCGGCTTCTTCGATGGCCATGAGCGACTGCTCGGCCATTTTTTCGTCCATGCCCACTTCGTCACCGGTGATACCACCGGTGTCGATCAGGATGAAGGAACGACCCTGCCAGCTGGCATCACCATACTGGCGGTCACGGGTCAGGCCCGACAGGTCACCGACGATGGCATCGCGGGTCTTGGTCAGGCGGTTGAACATGGTGGATTTGCCGACGTTCGGGCGGCCCACCAGGGCAATTACGGGAACCATCGGCTCTCCACTCTCGAATTCTTGAAAATGCAAAGGCCGCTGCAAGGCAGCGGCCGGAGTTTGGGCGGCGTGTCCTACGCCGCGGCTTGAAGCCCGCCAAGGCTTCAAGCATAGCTTCAGCGGATGGTCAGTGCCTCGAGCTTGCCGCTGTTGCCGAAGACATAGATGGTGTCACCGACCACAAGTGGGCGGGCGCGCAGGCCATCGCTGTCGATACGCTCACGGCCGACGAAGCGGCCATCCACCTGGCTCAGCAGGTGCAGGTAACCTTCAAAGTCACCCACAGCCACGTAGCTGCTGAACACTTCAGGGGCGGTCAACTGGCGGCGAGCCATGCTGTCGTTGCTCCACAGGGCACTGGAAGAGCGCTCATCCACACCTTCCACGGTACCCGAAGCTTCGCTGACGTAGACATTACCGAAGCCCTGGGCGACACCCACATAGCTGGAAGCATCGCGCTGCCACAGCTCGCGGCCGCTTTCCAGGTCCAGGCCCGCTACACGGCCCTGGTAGGTGCTGACGTACAGGGTACCACCAGACAGCAGCAAGCCGCCGTCGATATCAACCACACGGTCCAGCTCGGAACGGCCCTTCGGGATGGCCACGCGGCTTTCCCACACCGGCACACCATTGTTGATGTCAACCGCGACCACTTTGCCGGTGGACAGGCCGGCAACCGCCAGGCGGTTGGTGGCGATCGGCGCACCGGTGCCACGCAGCGTCAGCACGGCCGGCGAGTTTTCGTAGATCCAGCGGCGGTCGCCAGTGGCGGCATCCAGGCCGATCAGGCGGTCGTCCTGAGTCTGCACCACCACCACGTCACCGTTGTTGGCAGGCGGGGCCAGCACTTCACTGGTCACGCGCGAGCGCCAACGCTCTTCACCGGTGCTGGAGTCCAGAGCAATGACTTCACCCTTGAGGGTGCCGAGCATGACCAGGCCATAGCCTACGCCAACTGCACCGGAAACCTGCAGCTCCAGGTCCTTCTTCCACACCACGTCACCCGTGATGCGGTCGAGGGCGAAGACTTCGCCGTTGACGTCGGAAGCGTAGATACGGTCGTTCTCGATGGCCGGTACCAGGGTGTTGTAGGTTTCACCTTGGCCGTCACCGATCGAACGGCTCCACTGCTTCTTCAGCACCACTTCCTCGGTGAACTTGGTCAGCTCGGCCGGGGGCAGTTCCTTCTTGCTGTTGCTGCTGCAACCTGCGGCCAGTACGGCCAGGGTCAGCACTGCTGCATGTTTCCAACCGATCACTTACGCGTCCCCTTTAGCCAGGTCATCCAGCTTCAATTGCAGGCCACCGACCGCCGCGTCATCGGACAGCGCAGCCTTGGCTTTTTCGTAAGCGCTGTGTGCGTCGTCGGCGCGACCCAGCTGCACCAGCAGGTCACCCTTCAACTCTTCACGGCTGGCCAGGAAGGCTTTGTCGGCGTCGCCGTCGAGCAGCTTGAGGGCATCCTCGGCCTTGTTCTGGGCTGCCAGTACGCGCGCCAGACGCTGACGCGAAATCTCGCCCAAGGTAACGTCGGCCGGTTTGTCCAGCACGCTTTTCAGCTCGGCTGCGGCGTCATCGAGCTTGCCGCTGTCGACCGCGACCTTGGCCACGAACAGGCTGCCGTACTGGGCGTAAGCGGTGCCGCCAAACTCGCTCTTGAGCTTGCCAGCCAGTTCCGCGACCTTGGTGGCGTCAGGCTGGCCGGTCGGTGTCAGGCTGGTTTCAATCAGCGCCTGATACAACTGCGAGGCACCTTGCGACTGGTTGGTCTGGTACTTGTGCCAGGTATTCCAGCCCAACACCACCACGCCAGCCAGCAATGCACCGGTCAGCAGCGGCTTGCCGTTGCGGTTCCACCAGTCCTTGACCCCTGCCAGGTCATCATCATCGGTACTCGACACCCCAATACTCCTTTTCGCCTATTCGCTTGTTGAACCGCGTTACGCCTGCGCGATCGCGGTTTCCAGGTGCTCTGCAAGAGCATCCCAGGCAATGTTCTGTTGTTCACCCTGGCCACGCAGGGGCTTCAAGCCGATCTCTTGCTTGGCCAGCTCGTCGTCGCCGAGGATCAGGGCGAACAGTGCACCGCTCTTGTCGGCCTTCTTGAACTGGCTCTTGAAGCTGCCACCCCCGGCGTTGACAGCCAGGCGCAGGCCCGGCAAGCGGTCGCGCAAACCTTCGGACAGTCGCAGGCCTGCCAGCTCCGCCTGCTCGCCAAAGGCACACAGGTAAACGTCGATCTGGCGGCTGATGGACTCCGGCACCTTGCCCAAGGTTTCCAACAGCAGGATCAGGCGCTCGATGCCCATGGCGAAACCAACGCCAGTGGTCGGCTTGCCACCCATCTGTTCGACCAGGCCGTCGTAACGGCCACCCGCGCACACCGTGCCCTGGGCGCCGAGCTTGTCGGTTACCCACTCGAACACGGTCTTGCTGTAATAGTCCAGGCCACGTACCAGCTTGGTGTTGATCACGAACGGAATACCGGCTGCGTCCAGGCGGGCCTTGAGGCCTTCGAAGTGCACGCGCGACTCTTCGTCCAGGTAGTCTTCCAGCTTCGGCGCCCCGACCAACACCGCCTGGGTGTTCTGGTCTTTGCTGTCGAGGATGCGCAGCGGGTTGCTCTTCAGGCGGCGCTGGCTGTCTTCGTCCAGTTGCTCCAGGCGCGCCGAGAGGAACTCGACCAACGCGTCACGGTAGCGTGTGCGGGCTTCACTGGTGCCCAGGCTGTTGAGCTCCAGCTTGACCGCGTCCTGAATGCCCAGCTGGCCCCACAGGCGCCAGGTCAGCATGATCAGCTCGGCATCGATGTCCGGGCCGTCCAGGTTGAACACTTCCACGCCAATCTGGTGGAACTGACGGTAGCGGCCCTTCTGTGGGCGCTCGTGGCGGAACATCTGGCCGATGTACCACAGCTTCTGCACCTGACCGTTGCCGGTGATGCCGTGCTCGAGCACCGCTCGCACGCAGGCCGCGGTGCCTTCAGGGCGCAGGGTCAGCGAATCACCGTTGCGGTCCTCGAAGGTGTACATCTCTTTTTCGACGATGTCGGTCACTTCACCGATCGAGCGTTTGAACAGCTCGGTGAACTCGACGATCGGCGTGCGGATCTGGCTGTACCCGTAGGTGTCCAGCAGCCCGGCCACGGTGCCTTCGAAGTAGCGCCACAGCGGCGACTGTTCTGGCAGGATGTCGTTCATGCCACGGATGGCTTGCAGCGATTTGCTCACGAAAAGTCCTTACGAATTCGGTGTGTCAGCCACGGACGATCAGCGCCGCGTCAGCTTCGGCCTTTTCGGCCGCTTTCTGGCGGATGAGCTTTTCCAGCTCATCGACCAGGTTGTCATTGGTCAGTTTCTGCGCAGGCTTGCCGTCAATGTAGATCAGGTTCGGCGTGCCGCCGGTCAACCCGACATGGGCCTCCTTGGCTTCACCCGGGCCGTTGACCACGCAACCGATCACCGCCACATCCAGCGGCACCAGCAGGTCTTCCAGACGCCCTTCCAGCTCGTTCATGGTCTTGACCACATCGAAGTTCTGCCGCGAGCAACTCGGGCAGGCGATGAAGTTGATGCCACGCGAACGCAGATGCAGCGACTTGAGGATGTCGTAGCCGACTTTCACTTCTTCGACCGGGTCGGCCGCCAGCGAGATGCGAATGGTATCGCCAATACCCTCGGCCAGCAGCATACCGAGGCCGACGGCGGACTTCACCGTCCCCGAACGCAGGCCACCGGCTTCAGTGATGCCCAGGTGCAGCGGTTGCACGATCTGCTTGGCCAGCAGACGGTAGGCTTCGACAGCCATGAACACGTCCGAGGCCTTGACGCTGACCTTGAAGTCCTGGAAATCCAGGCGGTCGAGATGCTCGACGTGGCGCAGGGCCGACTCGACCAGTGCGGCCGGGGTCGGTTCGCCATACTTCTTCTGCAGGTCTTTTTCCAGCGAACCGGCGTTGACCCCGATACGAATCGGAATGCCGCGGTCGCGGGCGGCATCGACCACAGCGCGCACACGGTCTTCACGGCCGATGTTGCCCGGGTTGATCCGCAGGCAATCAACGCCCAGCTCGGCAACGCGCAGGGCAATCTTGTAGTCGAAATGGATGTCGGCGACCAGCGGCACGCTGACCCGTTGCTTGATCTTGCCAAACGCTTCGGCGGCGTCCATGTCCGGCACCGAGACACGCACGATGTCCACGCCGGCATCGACCAGTCGCTGGATTTGCGCCACGGTAGCAGCGACATCGTTGGTGTCGGTGTTGGTCATGCTCTGCACCGCGATGGGCGCATCACCACCCACCGGCACATTGCCAACCCAGATTTTGCGGGATTCGCGACGTTTGATCGGAGATTCGCCGTGCATGACTTACTGTCCCAACTTCAGGCGAGCAGTCTCGCCACTGGTGAACGGGGCAACATCGACGGCCTGGCCGTTGTAGCTGACCTGGGCGCCCCGGGCAAAGCCCAGGCGTACCGCGAATGGCGGCTTGCCGGTCAGCTCGAGGTTGTCCCCCTTGCGCTTGATGGCGCTGAACAGCACCTTGCCGTTGCCGTCGCTGACCTGGGTCCAGCAATCGGCGGTGAACTGGATGGCGACCTTGGCGCTGCCAGCTGGCACTGCGGCAGGCTCGGTGGCCGCCACGGCCGGTGCAGGTGCAGGTGCAGCAGTGGCCTGTACCGGAGGCGTAACCGGTGCAGGCGAAGCCGCAGGTGCGGGTTGCACCGGGGCTTGCTGTGCTGGAGCAGGCGCTGCGGCAATGGTTGCCTCAGAGCTTACCGGCGCCTGCTCAGCGGCAGCAGGCTGCTCGGCAGCGCCCTGTTCCAGCGCCAGCGGCGAGCTTTCAGCTTGCTGGCCAGCGGAAACGGCCTGGTCTTCAGGCTCATCGAGCGGGTGAATCTGTGTGGTGCCGTCGGCGCTTTCGACCTCGACATGCTCCAGGGCAATCTTGGCCAGGTCCTTGCCCCGCAGGCTGCCCTGGTCCTGCCACCAGAAAAAGCCACCACCGACCACAGCCACCAGCAACAGCAGGCTGACGCCGCGCAGGATGTTGTGCGACAGACGCACAGGCTCTTCGATACGGCCCAGCGAATGCACGTCGCTGCCTTTGGCGTGGGTACCGGTGTAACGGTCGAAGGCGTCTACCAGGGCGGCCTGGTCGAGGTCCATCAGCTTGGCGTAGGCACGAATGTAGCCACGAGCGAAAGTATGCCCGGGCAGCTTGTCGAAGGCGCCGGTTTCCACGTGGTTCAACGAACTGACAGTGAGGTTGAGCTTGCGGGCCACCTCGGCTTGAGACCAGTCCCGTTTCTCACGGGCCAGGCGCAAAAGCTCACCGGGGTTCTGGCCAGGCGCTACTGCTACTTCGGGGTGCGCGGCGTTCATCGTTGCTCCGACAGGTATTGCTGGTATTCCGGCGTACCGGGATAAAGTCGTTGTAATTGCTGGCCCAATTCGGCCAGTGCGCCCTGCTCGTCGAACACCCTGGCAAGGCGGCTGCCCAGCAGCAGGCTACGGGCGTCGTGGTCACTCAACTGGCTGAAACGATCGTAGTAGTCCCGGGCCGGCACATAATGCCTGTTTTCGTAGGACAACTCAGCCATTTCCAGCAACGCTTTTGGTTGCCGCGGGTTGAGTTGTAACGCTTTCAACAAATACGCGTGCGCCTGATCGCGGCGTTCGAGCTTCAGGGCGGTCAGGCCCAGATTCTCGTACACGCGTGAGCGCTCAGGATACAGGGTATCGGCACTGGCCTGGCGAAACATCTGCTTGGCTTCGGCAAATCGCCCCTGAGCATAAAGGAAACTGCCGTAATTGTTGCGAATTCGCGTGTCACCGCGGCTTATCAGCAAGGCCTTGCGAAAGTGTGCTTCGGCCAGCGCCGGCTCGCCTTCGGCTTGAAACACTACTGCCAGGGCGGCGTGCGCATCGACATCCTGGTCATTCAGCGCCAGGGCCTTTCCCAGCGGCGCCTTGGCCTGTTCGGTCAAACCTTGTTGCAAATAACCCAAGCCAAGCTGCACATAAGCCCGCCCCGCCTCCACCCTGCCCTGGCGGCTGGCCAAGGGGTCGCTCGCGCCGCCCGACACGCAGCCGGCCAGCAGCGAAAGCGCAAGGATCGACAGCGCGGCGCGCAGGCTCATGGGCAAGGTACCTGTCAGTGGCTGGCGGCGCTGTCTGGCAGTTCGACGTCCGCAGAAAGCTGGCGAACAGCGATGTAGCGCTCACTGCGGCGAGTACGGTCATTGACCTGGCCCACCAGCTGGCCACAGGCAGCGTCGATGTCGTCGCCGCGCGTGGTACGGGTGGTGACGTTGAAGCCACCGTGGTGCAGCAGATCCTGGAAGCGACGAATGGCGTTGTTGCTCGGTCGCTCGTAGCCCGAATGCGGGAACGGGTTGAACGGGATCAGGTTGATCTTGCAGGGTACATCGCGCAACAGTTCGATCATCTGCGCAGCATGCTCGGGCTGGTCGTTGACGTCCTTGAGCAGGGTGTACTCGACGGTGAGCACGCGCTTGCCACCCAGGGTGGACATGTAGCCCATGCACGATTCCAGCAGCACTTTCAGCGGGTACTTCTTGTTGATCGGTACCAGCTTGTTGCGCAGTTCGTCGTTCGGCGCATGCAGCGACAGGGCCAGCGACACGTCGATGTGCTTGGCCAGCTCGTCGATCATCGGCACCACGCCCGAGGTGGACAAGGTGACACGGCGCTTGGAAATGCCATAGCCAAGGTCATCCATCATGATTTTCATGGCGGCAATGACGTTGTCGAAGTTCAGCAAGGGCTCGCCCATGCCCATCATGACCACGTTGGTAATCGCGCGGTCGACTTTGGCAGGAACGGTCCCGAAGGATTTGTTGGCAAGCCACACCTGGCCGATCACTTCGGCGGCAGTGAGGTTGCTGTTGAAGCCTTGCTTGCCGGTGGAGCAGAAGCTGCAGTCCAGGGCACAGCCGGCTTGCGACGATACGCACAGGGTGCCGCGGTCGTCGGTTGGAATATAGACGGTCTCGACGCAGCTGCCGGAGGCAACGCGGATCACCCACTTACGGGTGCCGTCGGCGGAAATGTCTTCACTGACCACTTCCGGTGGGCGTATTTCGGCAACGGCCTCGAGCTTTTCGCGCAAGACCTTGCCTACGTTGGTCATGGCCGCAAAGTCGGACACGCCAAAATGGTGAATCCATTTCATCACCTGGCCGGCACGGAAGCGCTTCTCCCCGATAGAGTCGAAGAATTGTTCCATTTCCGGCTGGGTCAGACCCAACAGGTTGATTTTGCCAGTAGATGTCGTCATGGATTCACCCTCACCCGTAAGCTTTCGCTTAGCGAGTGGTTACCTCGGTAGCAGCGAAGAAGTAAGCGATTTCGCGAGCAGCAGCAGCTTCGGAGTCCGAACCGTGAACGGCGTTGGCGTCGATCGACTCGGCGAAGTCAGCGCGGATGGTGCCGGCAGCAGCTTCTTTAGGGTTGGTAGCACCCATCAGCTCACGGTTCTTGGCAATGGCGTTCTCGCCTTCCAGAACCTGGACAACGACCGGACCGGAAGTCATGAAGGCAACCAGGTCACCGAAGAAGCCGCGCTCGCTGTGCTCAGCGTAGAAGCCCTCGGCTTCGGCTTTGGACAGTTGCTTCATTTTCGAGGCAACGATTTTCAGGCCGGCTTCTTCGAAGCGAGTGGTGATCTTGCCGATGACGTTTTTGGCAACAGCGTCAGGCTTGATGATGGAGAAAGTACGTTGAACAGCCATGGAAAACTCCAGAATATGAGTGTTACGAAAAATTAAACCCGCGAATTATACGCGGGTTCCGGGGGATTGCCTAACCTGCAAGTGACGCTTAGTCGGCTTCGTCGATCCAGGCGGCCTGGATTGCCTCGAGCACTTTCTCACCGCCGCGTGACGGATCGTCGCTGAACTCAGGCAACGCCAGCACCCAGCGGTGCAGGTCCACGAAATTCACATAACGAGGATCGACCTCAGGCTTGCTTTCTGCAAGCTGGATTGCGATCTCAAGTACATCAACCCATTTCAGACTCATGTACAGGCCCTCAGTGCGGTGCTTCGGCGGCATGGTTGAGCGAATACTTGGGGATCTCGATGGTCAGGTCTTCGTCAGCGACGAAAACCTGGCAACCAAGGCGCGATTGCGCTTCCAGGCCCCAGGCTTTGTCCAGCATGTCCTCTTCCAGCTCGTCAGCCTCTTCGAGCGAATCGAATCCCTTGCGCACGATGCAGTGGCAAGTGGTACAGGCCTTGACGCCGCCGCAAGCGCTTTCCATCTCGATGTGGTGGTCGTGGGCCAACTCCAGGATGTTGGTCCCAGGCTCCACCTCCACGGTCAGCCCCTCGGGGCAGAACTTCTCATGCGGCAGGAATGTCACCAGCGGCATCGATTACTCCTCGATCTCATTCAGGTTGCGCCCGGCCAGTGCGGCTTTGACCGTCGAATCAAGGCGACGGGCGGCAAATGCATCGGTCACCTGCGACAGACGCTTGGTCTGTTGCTCGATGGCTGCGCCATCGGTGCCGGCCAGCAAATCACGTAGTTCTTGCATCTGGAATTCGATGGCGTCGCGCTCGTCACTGCTGAGCAGGCGCTCGCCGTCGGCGTCCAGGGCGCCCTGTACCGCCTCGAGCAGCCGCTCGCCATCTACCTGATGCTCACGCAACTGGCGGGCGTGCTTGTCGGAACCGGCGTGCTCGAAGGAATCCTTGAGCATGCGGGCGATTTCGCCGTCGGTCAGGCCGTAGGACGGCTTGACCTGAATGCTGGCTTCAACGCCCGAACCCAGCTCGCGGGCAGCGACGCTGAGCAGGCCATCGGCATCCACCTGGAAGGTGACGCGGATTTTTGCAGCACCGGCAACCATGGCCGGAATGCCGCGCAGCTCGAAGCGGGCCAGCGAACGGCAGTCACTGATCAGCTCGCGCTCGCCCTGCAGGACGTGGATCATCATGGCCGACTGGCCGTCTTTGTACGTGGTGAATTCCTGAGCACGCGCCACCGGAATGGTGGTGTTACGCGGGATCACCTTCTCCATCAGCCCGCCCATGGTCTCAAGACCAAGCGACAGCGGGATGACATCGAGCAGCAGCAGCTCGCCACCTTCGCGGCGGTTGCCGGCCAAGGTGTCAGCCTGGATGGCGGCACCGATGGCCACCACCTGGTCTGGGTCGATCGAGGTCAGCGGGGTGCGCCCGAACAGTGCACCGACGGCCTCACGCACACGCGGCACGCGGGTAGAACCACCGACCATGACTACGGCGCTGACCTCTTCCAGCTCGACGCCACTGTCGCGCACGGCACGGCGGCAAGCCTTCAGGCTGCGGGCAACCAATGGTTCGATCATGGCTTCGAAGGCGCTGCGGGTCAGCTCACCGTGCCAGGCACCGTGGCTGACACTGACCACGTCAGCGTCGGTCAGGGCCTCCTTGGCGGCGCAAGCGGTTTGCAGCAGCGCGCGCTGGGTAGCCGGGTCGAGGTCAGACGACAAACCCGCCTGTTCGATGATCCAGCCGGCAATAGTGTGATCGAAGTCATCCCCCCCAAGGGCGGTATCACCACCGGTGGCCAGCACTTCAAATACGCCAGCGGTCAGGCGCAGGATGGAAATATCGAAAGTACCGCCGCCCAGATCATAGATGGCCACCACGCCTTCGGCGTTCTGGTCCAGGCCGTAGGCTACGGCGGCCGCAGTCGGCTCGTTGAGCAGGCGCAGCACGTTCAGGCCGGCCAGACGCGCAGCATCTTTGGTAGCCTGACGCTGGGCGTCATCGAAATAGGCCGGCACGGTGATCACCGCGCCTACCAGCTCGCCACCCAAGGTAGCTTCGGCACGTTCGCGCAACACCTTCAGGATGTCGGCAGACACTTCCACAGGGCTTTTCGGCCCCTGCACGGTGTCGATGAACGGCATGTGAGACTCACCGCCAACGAAGCGGTACGGCAATTGCTCGCCCAGTTGCTTGACGTCGGCCAGGCCGCGCCCCATCAGGCGCTTGACCGACAGCACAGTGTTCAGGGGGTCACTGGAGGCAGCATCACGCGCGGCCTGCCCCACTTCGTTGCGCCCTTCGAGGTAGCGCACCGCGGACGGCAGAATGACGTTACCCTGCGCATCGGGCAGGGGCTCGCTACGACCGCTGCGCAGTGCAGCGACCATTGAGTTGGTGGTGCCCAGGTCGATCCCCACCGCCAGGCGGCGCTGGTGCGGCTGAGGGCTTTGACCGGGTTCGGCAATCTGCAGTAGGGCCATGCTTATCTGAATACCTTAGGTGCCATCACGGGCAGCACCGGGGTTAATCGTCGAGGCGCTCTTCCAGTTGGCGCACTTCTTGGGCGAGCTTGTCGAGGAACTGCATGCGGCGCATCAGGCGTTCAGCCTTGTCGCGCTCGCCCGGGGCATCCCAGCAGCCGGCAAAGTCCTCATTCAGCGTGTCCTGGGCGGCCTTCAGGCGCTTCTTGAACACGCCGACACCGTCAAGGTCGGCTTCATCCTGCAGTTCTTCGAGCTCTTCACGCCACTGCATCTGCTGCAGCAGGAAGTCAGGGTCGTGGACCGTGACTTCCTGGGGCACTTCGTGGCCGCTGATGGCCAGCAGGTAGCGCGCGCGACGCGGCGCACTGCGCAGCGTCTGGTAAGCGTCGTTGAGGGCCGCGGATTTTTCCAGCGCTACCCGCTGCTCACGCTCGGAGGCGTCGGCAAAGCGGTCGGGATGGACTTCGCGGGCCAGCTCGCGATAGCGAGTGGCCAGCTTGTCGAGATCCAGACGGAAGCTTGGCTGGAGGTCAAACAATGCGTAATGACAAGGAGTACCCACAGCCAGCCTCAAACGTTGAAGCTTTCGCCGCAGCCACACTCACCGCGCACGTTGGGGTTGTTGAACTTGAAGCCTTCGTTCAACCCTTCCTTGACGAAATCCAGTTCGGTGCCATCGAGGTAGACCAGGCTCTTGGGATCGATGATCACCTTGACGCCATGGTTTTCGAACACCTGGTCTTCGTCCGCCAGTTCGTCGACGAATTCCAGCACGTAGGCCAGACCCGAGCAACCGGTGGTGCGCACGCCCAGGCGAATGCCCTCACCTTTGCCGCGCCCGTCGAGGGAGCGGCGAATGTGGTTGGCGGCGGCTTCTGTCATGCTGATAGCCATCAGAACTCCTTACCTTGCAACAGGCGACTTAGATCAAGCCTTTCTTCTGCTTGTAGTCGCGTACGGCTGCCTTGATGGCATCTTCGGCGAGTACCGAGCAGTGGATCTTGACCGGCGGCAACGCCAGCTCTTCGGCCAGTTGGGTATTCTTGATGGTTTCGGCCTCGTCCAGGGTCTTGCCCTTCATCCACTCGGTGGCGAGGGAGCTGGACGCGATGGCCGAACCGCAGCCGTAGGTCTTGAACTTGGCGTCTTCGATAACGCCCTGCTCGTTGACTTTGATCTGCAGGCGCATCACGTCACCGCAGGCCGGGGCGCCGACCATGCCGGTGCCGACATCCGGGTCTTCGGCGTTCATCTTGCCGACGTTGCGCGGGTTTTCGTAGTGGTCGATGACCTTTTCACTGTATGCCATGGTGCAATTCCTTCCTCATCAGGGAGCCGCTCTTGCCGGCGACTGCTTAGTGGGC